>ERZ835980.2292-NODE-2292-length-17740-cov-4.240939_pt1 | contig 17740 bp, 23 predicted proteins | sample MGYA00519943_ERZ835980 | MGnify/ENA primary metagenome ERZ835980 (study PRJEB31850, sample SAMEA3708791) | human gut metagenome | biome: human gut; feature: human-associated habitat; material: faeces | place: China | collected 2014 ... | reverse complement strand
ATCGTAAAATTGCTTGTCTTGAAGAGATTGCGTATGACAATGGATGGATTGGTGATGAAGAATTGGCTTCTACGTATGAAATTTATAAGAAGAATCAGTATGGTGCTTATTTAAAGAAGATCATGGATCGTAAGTATATTAAGTAATTGGGGGTATAGTAATGAAGGTAACTGAAACAAAAATTCCTGGAGTATTAATTATTGATACAGATGTATTTGGAGATCATAGAGGGTATTTTACAGAAACGTATTCAAAGCCTAAATATGAAAAGATGGGTATTACGGTTGATTTTGTACAGGACAATATGTCTTTTAGTGCACAGAAAGGTACACTTCGTGGATTGCACTGGCAAAATCCGCCTTATGCACAAAGTAAATTGGTTTCTTGTACAAAGGGAACTGTGATAGATGTTGCGGTCGATATTCGTAAAGGGAGTCCTACATTTGGTCAATGGGTTAGTGTAGAACTAAGTGAAGATAATCATAGACAGTTCTTTATTCCACAAGGATTTGCGCATGGATTCTTAACTTTAACGGATGATGTTGAATTTAGATATAAAGTCGATAATGTCTACAATAAAGAGTCTGAGGGTGGAATGCGTTATGATGATCCAACTTGTAATGTAGATTGGGGTTCATTATTAAATGGTATTGAGCCAGTATTAAGTGAAAAGGATCAGGTTGGACCTACTTTAGAAGAATCAAATAATCAATTTGTATATGAAGGAGAATAGAAAAATATGAAAATTTTAGTAACTGGTGGTGCTGGTTTCATTGGTGGAAACTTTGTACATTATATGGTCAATAAATATCCTGAGGATATGATTGTTAACTTAGATAAATTAACATATGCAGGTAACTTAGAGACTTGTAAGCCTGTAGAGGATAAGCCTAATTACAAGTTTATCAAGGGTGATATTGCAGATCGTGAATTTATCATGGATTTGTTTGAAAAAGAAAAATTTGATGTCGTTGTTAACTTTGCGGCTGAAAGTCATGTGGATCGTAGTATTGAAGATCCTGAAATCTTCGTTAAGACAAACGTAATGGGAACAACTACATTATTAGATGCTTGTGTTAAATATGGTATTCAAAGATATCACCAAGTATCTACAGATGAAGTATATGGAGATCTTCCTTTAGATCGTCCTGATTTGTTCTTTACTGAAAACACACCTTTACATACTTCAAGTCCTTATTCAAGTGCAAAGGCAAGTGCCGACTTATTTGTGTTGGCATACCACAGAACATATGGTTTACCAGTAACGATTAGTCGTTGTTCAAATAACTATGGTCCTTACCATTTCCCAGAAAAATTAATTCCATTAATTATTTCTAGAGCATTAAATGATGAAGAATTACCAGTATATGGTACAGGTGAAAACGTACGTGATTGGTTACATGTTTATGATCACTGTGTAGCTATCGACTTAATCATTAGAAAAGGTCGTGTTGGTGAAGTTTATAATGTTGGTGGACATAACGAAAGAACTAACTTAGAAGTTGTAAAAACAATCTTAAAAGCTTTAGGTAAACCTGAATCATTAATTAAATTTGTTTCTGATAGAAAAGGTCATGATATGAGATATGCAATCGATCCAACTAAATTAGAAACTGAATTAGGATGGAAACCAAAATATACTTTTGATACAGGTATTCCTCAAACAATTGATTGGTATTTAAATAACAAAGAATGGTGGGAAAACATCATTTCTGGTGAATACAAAAATTATTTCCAAAACATGTATGTAGATAAAGGACGCGTTGAAGAATAATTATTAGAATCGACTTATTCATTGAATAGGTCGATTTTTTATATTAATTTATGTATTCCATCAGATTTCATACTTTCATCTCTTCATATTTCTTGATTTTATTCCTTCACATTTTAAGAAATCATTCCATCATATTTTATATTTTCATTCCTACATATTTTAAATATCTATTCTATTATTTTTGTAAATTTAATTATCATCTAACATAAAATATATTCAAAATAATATTCAATTATGTAAAAAAAGAAACAGTATCAACTGTTTCTACAAATCTTGAGCTTTGAAAGTAATATAGCCTTCATAGTAATAACTATGATCTATCCCTTTCATATAAACTTCTCTACTATTGATTTCATCTGTCAAAGCATTCTTTAAAAGATATTTAATTTCTAGATCTTTTATAGGACTTCTTTCCATAGCTAATAAATAATCTTCTTTATCTACCTTACTCCAATCAATCACTTTTCCTATTTCATTTTTTAGAATATGATCTAACCAAATACGGGTACTTCTTCCATTACCTTCTCTAAAAGGATGAGCAACATTCATTTCAACATACTTTTCTATAATTTCATCAAAATTTGATTGCGGCATTTTATCTATATTTTTTAACGCTTCTTCTATATAAATAATCGATGCAAAGCGAAAGTTTCCTTTCGCAATATTTACATTTCTTAACTTTCCTGCAAAATCATAGATATCTTCAAATAGATATTTATGAATTGTTTGTAGAGTAGAAAACTTACCTACTTCCAAAATATCTAGAATATTATTTTCAAATAACTCTACTGCTTTTTTCTTACTTATTCTTTCTTCTTCTCGCGCAAGATCAGTTGAATTATTAATACCAAGTTTATTATCTAACACAATAATCCCTCTTTTCTTTAGATACCCTATTATACCATAAATCAGTGAAAAAAAAGGTAAGATTTTCGCTTACCTTGCATTTTATAAATTTTTAATATCTTGAACGACACGTTGTAAATCTTCTCTGATTTTAATAGATTGTGGACAAAGTTTTTCACATTTACCACATTTCTTACAGAATTCAGCTTGTGCATCTCCTAGATTTGTATAACGTCTTTTAGCTGTGTCTTTAAGACCTAACATACCATATTCATTCCATAACTTGAAGTTACCTGGAATATCAATACCAAATGGACAAGGCATACAATATCGACATCCTGTACATCCATTTTTAGTTTTAGCTTTAATCATATTAGCTACTTTTTCTACAAGTTTTTTTTCATCTTGATCTAATGGTTTAAAATCTTTAAAAGTAGCTAAGTTATCTTCTACTTGAGCATAAGTTGACATACCACTTAAAACAACTTTCACATTTGGAAGTGAAGCCACAAAACGTAAAGCCCAACTTGAAATGCTGACATTTGGATTATAGTCAGTAAAGACTTGTTCAATATCATCTGAAAGGCTAGCAAGAGCTCCGCCTTTAATAGGTTCCATAATAACTAATGGTACATTCTTTTCTTCTGTAAGTTTATAACCTTTCATTCCTGCTTGGATATCTGTATCAATGTAATTTAATTGAATTTGGCAGAAATCCCAATCACGATAATTAATGATTTCTTCAAAGACTTCATAATCATCATGGAATGAAAAACCAAAGTTTTTAATTCTTCCTTGTTTCTTTAATTCTTCACAATAAGGAATGATATTTAAATCAATGACTTTTTTCCATGTATCTTTATTTAAAGCATGTAATAAATAGAAATCAACATAATAGACATCAAGTCTTTTCATTTGTTCTTCAAAGATTTCTTTTGCTTGTTCCAATGAATCAATTTTAAACATTGGTAATTTTGTCGCAAGATAAAAATCTTCTCTTTTATATTTCTTTAAAACTCTACCTACAAATGGTTCGCTTTCGCCATCATGATAAGGATAAGCTGTATCAATATAAGTCACACCACTTTCAATAGCATGATCTAACATTCTTTCTGCTTCTACCTCATCAATAGTGCCATCTTCCTTTTTAGGAAAACGCATGCAGCCAAATCCTAATAATGAAGGATTGACATTAAGTTTATCAATTTTACTATATTCCATTTCTTTTTCCTCCCTAAATTAACCTATATACATTGTAACCACTAAAGCCAAGTTCATGTCAAGATAGATTTAAGCTTTACATTCTTGCTAATATGACATACAACATTAGCAAATTTGTAAAGTAATTAATAAATCACAAAAAGAAAGAGCCCTAATTATAAGTTTATAAAATACTATTTTTATCCATTTATTTTACTGTTCAGTCATACTTTTTTGACATAATTTGATATAATTATTTTGTTATCGTCCTCCTTGAAAGGAGGTGATGTTAATTGTTTTCCGACTTAGTAGTATCTGTCGTGGCAGGTGTGTTAGTTTATTACATATGCAAATGGTTAGACAAAAGATTTAAGCGATAACTAGCCTAGTGTTAGACCACTCTAAAAGTTAGAAAAGGTAAGGATCCACCAATCCTTACCTTTTCGTTTTGATGCAATTGTTCTCCGACTTGCAACCAAATTATAGCATTTCATATTTTAATAGGCAAGTTCATTTCAAAATTGAATATAACAATTAATTTGTTGCATATAAGTTGCATACCGTTTTTATTTTACAAAAGAAGAAAAAAACCCAAATCGAAATATCGATTTGAGTTTTTGTGAATTTCTCTGAATAAACGTATAAATTAACGTTTTGAGAATTGTGGAGCACGACGTGCTTTTTTAAGACCATATTTTTTACGTTCTTTAACACGTGAATCACGAGTTAAGAATCCTGCAGCTTTTAATGTTGGTCTGTAATCGTCGCCAGCTTGTAATAAAGCTCTAGCAACACCATGACGGATTGCACCAGCTTGTCCTGAGTACCCTCCACCATAAACATTAACAGTTACATCAAATTTGTCTTTAGTGTTTGTTAATTCTAATGGTTGATTAACAATCATGTTTAATACGTCTGATGCTAAATATTCTCTAGCTTCTTTTCCATTAATAACGAAGTTTCCTGTACCTGGTGTTAAGATAACACGTGCTACAGAAGATTTTCTTCTACCTGTTCCTCTATATTGTACGTTTGCCATTATCTTTCACCTTACCCTTTCACTTTCATTTCTACTGGATTTTGTGCTGCATGAGGATGTTTATCACCAGCATAAACAAATAATTTCATACCTTGTTTTCTACCTAAAGTGTTATGTGGTAACATACCTTTAACTGCTGCTTCAACAAATCCTGTTGGATTTTGTTCTAAGAATTGTTTAGCTGTCTTAACTTTAAGACCACCTAACCATCCTGAGTGACGGTAATATTTAGTGTTTTCTAATTTTTTACCTGTCATAACTACTTTGTCAGCATTGATAATGATTACATAATCACCAGTATCAACATGTGGTGTGTAAGTAGGTTTATTTTTCCCTCTTAACACTGTAGCAACTTCTGAAGCTAAACGACCTAATGTTTGTCCAGCTGCGTCAACTACATACCATTTTCTTTCGATTGTGGCAGCATTTGCCATTGTTGTTTGTCTCATCTTTTCTTTTCTCCTTTGTTTATCCTTACCGGGGACTTTAAAGGTTTTTGCCTATGAAACCTTTTTAATTATATGAAATCATAATATCAATGTCAACAAAATAATGCGACAAAATCATATTATTTTTAATATTTCTCAAATTAGTAAGTAGGATCTTCTGGAATAATAATTGCGGCAAGAATATAAACCAATAAGCCTGTTCCAGCATATAAACAAAGTAATACACACGCAAGTCTTACAAGTGAAGGATCAACAGCAAAATATTCAGCTAATCCACCACAAATGCCTGCCAACATTTTATCTTTTCTTGAACGATATAATCTTTTTTTCATTTCTATTCCCCCTCAAAATGAATTGAAACATTTCCTAAATCTGTGTCAATTGTAATATTTTTATTACCAACGACTTCATCTGTTTTACTTACATGAATCGAACTCATGTTTCCATCTTTATCAACATGATATTGGTTTCTTGCACCTGCCATCGTCACTTCAACATTACCCATATCATTTTCTATATCAAATGAATTTGTATTTAAATAATTTAATCTAAGATCTCCCGTATCATTGTCAACACTTGTTTTTCCGTCCACTTGAAGACGTTTAATTGTTGCTTTACTTGAATCACTTTCTAAATCAAGTTGTTTACATTGTAAAGATTCCATTGTAATATTTGTAGCATCAAAATCTAAACCTACCTCATTAAACCTAATATTTCTCGGTAAATAAAGTGTAACATTTCCTGCCTGTTTTTTATTATTTACTCCATCAAAAGAAATATTTGCTTTTACACCATCATATTTAAATTCATAGTCCTTATCCACATTATCTGCTTCAACTTTAATAACTTCTCCATCATAATATTTAATTGTCCCATTTACTGCAGATAACTCCAAAGATAAATCACAAGAATCATCTACTCTCATTTCCATAGAAACATTTCTTGCTTTCCCAAAAGATCTTATTGTTACATATTTACTGAGCTTTTGTGTTTCATCTGGTAATTCACTAATTCCATTCATAAAAAAACCAACAATACATAAAACAATTCCTATAACCAATGAAGCAAATGCTATACTTTTATAAACTTTCATATTAACCAACCACCTTATTATAAATATTTTTTCCTAAATCAATCATTGCTTTAAAAGCTTTTGGTAAATATTTAAACAAACTTACTGTCATCAATGATGTTAAATAACTAAGCGAAACAAGTAGTAGACCAATACCTAAACAAATCAAACCACCTGCAATTAAGCCATCTATAAATAAACGAATCGCTACTACCGCTAAAGCAACAACAGCACAAAGTAAACCAAACGTTCCAAAAATACCAACACAAACAATACCAATAAATAACCCTATTGCTCCAACAATTAATCCACCAATGCCACCAACCGTTGGTAAAACAAGAAGAACTAACAAGACAACAATAATTCCTCTTAAAATATGCATATTTCTTTCATTAAAATGATTAATTTCTTCATAATCAGGTTTGATATCTTGATGATTTTCAACACCTAATCCTTCTTTAATTGTTTGTGCAACTTTCTTTGGTGATTCAAGTTCCTTAATAATTTCTTGTTCGTGTTCACTTCCAGCATCTTCAAAATAATCACGATAATAATTCAATGCTTCTTCTCTTTCTGTTGCATCTATATCTTGTAATAAATCTTCTAATTCCTTTAGAAATTGCTCCTTATTCATTATTATCCCCTCCTTTTAATAATGAATTAATTTTCTTTGTGTAATCGATCCATTCTAATCGATACATTTCTAATTTATTCTTTCCATTTCCTGTAATACGATAATACCTTCTATTTCTGCCATCTATTTGTTTATCATACGTTTCTAAACACTCATCCTTTTGTAATCTTCTAAGGACAGGATATAATGTCGATTCAGAAACATCGATTCCTTTTCGCACATCTTGGGTAATCTTATAACCATATGTTCCTTTTTCTTCTTTAGCAACAACACTTAAAACAATGGCATCCAATAAAGCAGCCCCTGTATTAAATATCATATTTACCCTCCTATTCTTTATTCAATAATATTATATGACGTATAGTATTATATTTCAATAACAATTTGCATAAAAAAATAATGTGCTAAACACATTATTCAAAAAAATCTAAAGTTAATTTTAAAACCTGTTTAATATCTGAAAGTTCATCAAAGTTATGATTTCCATCTTCTATCGAAACAAACTTTGTTCCTTTATGAAATAATTTCATATATTTATCACTAATTTCATAAGGAACCGTTGTATCTTTTGTCCCATGAATAACCAGTAATTCATTTTGATACGTATCAAGATTTTGATAAAAATCTCTTTTTAAAATATCTTCTACAAATTCATCCGATATTTCATAGCCCCCATGATCATACGTCTTTGCTCTTTCAACTTGACCTGTCAAATAATGAAGTGCCTCTGGCAAATTAAAAGCAGGTGCCCATAAGACCATCTTTTTAATCACATTTGGATAAAGCTTTGCGAGTTCACTAGCAATAGCTCCTCCCATCGAATGTCCTAAAACATAGATTTCTGTACAATTTTCCATTTTTAAACATTCTTCTAAAATAACTCTGGCACAAGAAAGTTCATCTTGAAAAGTCATATCCACAAAATTCCCATCACTTTCTCCACTTCCTAAAAAATCAAAGCGAAAAGATGCAATTCCTTTAGCTTCTAACATACGTGATAATTGTACATAAGAAAACTTTGTTCCAGTTTTTTGTCCTGTAAAACCATGGAAAATCAAACAAACAGGATGTTTGTCTTGATTAGGTTTATGAAAAAATCCTCTAAGTGTCCCTTTTGGTGTTGGTATTTCACAATAATGTTGCATCTCACATACCCTCATGTGCTTTCTTAATTCTTTTAATACCACCCATTGTGACATATTGTTTTGTAATATCGATGATATTTTCTTTTTTAAAGTCTCCACCAATAAATAAACATGTATCCATAATTTCATTTGTCACAATTGTAAGCATTTCATCAGAAAGTTCTTCATCAAGTTCATTTCTCACAATTTCCTTACATTCATCTATATAAGCAGTTTTATCAATTTCTGTAATACCTTCCATTTTTATACCTCCATTTTTATCTTATTATACCAAAAAATATGTCTAAAAAATGAATTGTACGAAAAAAAGCCCAATTTGTTCCGTTTTTCAATGACCCAACATTTCTTCCATATAATGAAAATACAAAGAACACGTCTCTCTTATCCATTATGATATTCGTTGTGTTGACAAGAGAAACAGAAAGGAATTCATATGAGTAAAATCATTTTTATTAATTTAAGAAATGTAAGAGAAGACAATGATTTAAAACAAAAAGATCTTGCAAAACTGATCTCTGTTTCTCCCCGTACGTATTCACACTATGAAAACTACGAAAGAGAAATGCCAATTGCTACATGGAAACTTCTTTCCAAAATTTTTAATCATAGTATTGATTTTTTATGCATTACCGCAGAAGTAGACTAACACATAATAAATATTCTATTACATACAAGTCTGTCCAAATTAGAAAACTAATTTCATACAGTCTTTTCTTATATAAAAAATATTTAATTAAAAAAGAAGAAATTTCTAATTTTTTGACGTATCTATTTATAGAGATAGTTTAATCTCTATTTCTTGTATATTATTTTGGTTTAAGATATAATTTCAGAAAAGTTGGTGCACAATGCGTCTATACATCGAAAAGAAAGATTTAGAACATCTATTAGAAAATAAAAGTGAATATATTGGAAATAATATAACCTGGGATACTATTTTTGCTGCTTTTTCCTTTCTATTATCTGCTTTAACAGCAAATTATGATTCATTTTTTATGATTCCAAGTATCATTATTAAATATTTTTTATAGTAATTGGTGCACTTTATTTATTTAAGATAGGAAAAGAGATTATGACAAAAAAATATAATTATGAAAATTTAATAAATGATATTAATAATCTAGACTTAGTGACTCATAGACATTCATTAGTCATCACAAAAAACAAAGACAAGTATTTATGACAATGTAAATTATTTATCAATTACAAAACTAAAGATGAAAATAATGAAACTGCTATAAAAGAAGCATTAGAAAAAGATTTACAACTTGATATTTCTACAATAAATTGTGAATTTGTTACTTCTAGAACTCAAGAAAAATATTCAGTTAGTCATAACGAAAATAGAATTTATAATCATAGTCTTTACTCTATAACACTCTCTAAATTACCTGCTTATATGAAAAAAGACAATTTTGTGATAAATAATAAGCATTACTATTGGATGACAATGGATGAGATGTTATCTGACTCCAATATTAAAGAAAAAAATTTAGAAGTTGTTTATTTTGTAAAAGACTCAATTTTATAAACAAGAAGTAAATCCTTTAGTGAAAACTAGAGGATTTTTTATCTATAATTCAAATAAAAAAAAGGAAAGCAGAACTTTCCTCTTTTATTCATAATCACAAGTATAACCTTTATGATCTAATTCTAATTTAATAACTTCCCAATCATTTAATAATGATCCAAGTTCTTCTTTTAAACGAACAACACCCATCTTATCTTCTTCACGAATAACCGCCATTAAAGTAGGTCCTGCCCCTGATAAATAACATCCTAAAACATTTTCATCAGCTTCTAACACTTTCATGATTTCATCATAATTATGTATTAATTTACCACGATATGGTTGATGTAAACGATCTTTAAATCCTAATTTTAAACCATCATCATATCCATTGATTAAAGAAGCAACGACAAGTGCTAAATGAGAAACATTTTTGATTGCATCTTGACGATCTAATGTTTGTGGTAATACTTTACGTGATTCTTCTGTAGATAAAGTAAATGGTGGAATAAGTGCAACAAAACGATATTCATGTTTTACCGGAATATTTAAAGTAAGCACTTGTTTTTCTTCCATAACAGAAACTGTTAATCCACCAAAGATAGCCGGTGCAACGTTGTCTGGATGTCCTTCAATCTTTGTGGCAAGTTCAAGAATTTCTTGACGAGCATCTGTTTTATCTTTAAAAGCAAAAGCTCCTACGATTCCAGCCACGATACATGTTGAACTACTTCCAAGACCTCTTGTATAAGGAACTTGACTTTCACAATGAATATTGACACCTTTGAAATCTAAACCACAACTTTGAGCTGCTTGGCTAAAAGCTTGGTATGTTAAGTTTTCTTCATTACAAAATTGTGTTGGGCAACCTGTAATATTTAAACCACCTTCATTTAATTCAAAAGTGAAGGTATTATATAAAGTTAACGCTAATCCAGCAACGTCAAATCCTGGTCCTAAGTTAGCACTTGTTGCTGGTACTTTGACTTTGACTTTCATTCTTTAAAGTCCTTCCATTTCAGATTTAATAAAATTAATAATTTCTGTTTTATCGATATGTGTTTTATGTAACACTTCTCGATCTTTGATTCCTACTAACGGTTTAGGAATCGCTACCCCTGTTTTTTCATTTAATTTTTCAATAGCTTCATAAACATCTAGTTCTTCATTGAATAATGCTTTATAAACAGATTCTGGGAATTTATATGGAGAAGCTGTTGAAAGTAAGATTGTTTTTGTTTGATCTCCTGTTTCTTTTTGATATTGTTTTAAAACACCATAACCACATGCTGTATGTGTATCTAGGACATATCCGTTATCTTCATAACAATCTTTAATTGTTTTTAAAACTTCTTCTTCATTTAAATATCCTGCTTTAAATTGATTTTGAATACGTGCAAATGTTTCATCATCAACTTCATAGATGCCATCTGTTTTTAATTTTTCCATGTATTCTTTAACTTTATCACCATCTTTTCCAGACATATACCATACAAGTCTTTCTAAGTTACTTGATACTAAAATATCCATAGCTGGTGCATTTGTTTTAAAGAATTCTCTATTAGCATCATATTTACCTGTCGTAAAGAAATCAGTTAAAATATTATTTTTATTTGATGCTGCAATAAATTTATTAACAGGTAATCCCATGTTTTTTGCAAACCATCCAGCTAAACAGTTTCCGAAGTTTCCACTAGGCACGCAGAAGTTTACTTGATCTCCCATTTCAATTTCTTTATTTCTTACAAGTTCAAAATAACTATGGAAATAATAAACGATTTGTGGAATGAGACGTCCTACATTAATTGAATTTGCAGAAGAAAGGAAAACATGATGTTTGTCACTGACTTCTTTTAACATTGGATCACCGAAAGCCACTTTAACAGCACTTTGAGCATCATCAAAGTTTCCATGAATTCCAACGACTTTAACATTTTTCCCTTCTTGAGAAACCATTTGTTGTTGTTGAATTGCACTTACACCATCTAGTGGATAGAAGACTTTAATGCATGTCCCTTCAACATCTTTAAATCCTTCTAAAGCTGCTTTTCCAGTATCCCCACTTGTTGCTGCTAAGATCATCACTTCACGATCTTCTTTTAATTGTTTTAAAGATAATGTCATTAAATGTGGTAAAAGAGATAAAGCCATATCTTTAAATGCTGCTGTTTGTCCATGAAATAATTCAGCAACATAAACATCTCCTGCTTTTTTTACAGGAACTACAATTTCAGGAAATAATCCTTTTCCATAAGCATTTAAACATGCTTGGTGAATAAGTTCTTTTCCATCTTCAGGTACAAAAGTTGAAATCACTTCTGTCGCTAAATCTACATAATTTAATTGAACTAATTTATTTAAATCTAATTTTTGAAAATCAAAATTAGGAACTAACAATCCCCCATCATTACCAATTCCTTGTACAATTGCTTGATAGAAATTGATTTGATCTTGATGATTACGTGTACTTATATATGTCTTATTCATCACTTTATCCTCCAATAATTGAATTTATTATATTGAATATTGTATACAAAGTCAACAATACAAGATTTTATTATTAATATAATATAAGGAAAGAAATTCATGAGAAAAATTGACTAGTGTATACAATCATGCTATTATATCAAAAAATAAAGAAAGTGAGGTTTAACACGATGACCATTATTACTATTATTGATGCATTTAAAAAATAAAGCACAAAAATAATGGTTTCATAATGTTAAAATCTTTATAGACCATTTGGTCTATTTTTTATTAAGGGGGAATATCATGAAAATCGGTGTTATTGGACTTGGGACTGTAGGATATGGAGTTGTTGAAATCCTTACAAATGAAAAAACACGTTTAGAAAAAGAAATGAAACAAGAAATCGTTGTTAAATATGGGTGTGGTCTTGAAGAAGTTGACTTACCTGAGGGAATTATTTACACAAAAGATTATCACGATGTGATTAATGATGAAGAAATTGATGTTGTTGTTGAACTTATTGGGGGAACAACAATTGCGAAAAATATTATTTTAGAAGCCTTAAATAACAAAAAACATGTTGTTACAGCTAATAAAGCTTTATTAGCTCATTATGGAAAAGAAATTTTCCAAACTGCTAAAGCAAATGATGTACATATTTTCTATGAAGCTTCTGTAGGGGGAGGTATTCCTGTTCTAGCAAGTCAAAAAGAAAGTTTAATCGCAAACAATACAAAAGAAATTGTTGGTATTTTAAATGGAACAACAAACTTTATTTTAACTTTAATGGAAAATGAAAATCTTGATTTTGGTGAAGCATTATCAATTGCAGATGGTTTAGGATATGTTGAAGCTAATCCTGCTTTAGACTTAGATGGAATTGATGCAGCTCATAAAATTTGTATCTTAGCACAAAATGGTTATCAAAAATTTGTCGACTTCGATCAAATTCAAGCAAGTGGTATTCGTAACGTTACAAAGCTTGATATGGACTATGCTAAAAAATTAGGTTATCGTTTTAAAATGATTGCTCAGGCAAAACCAGTTAAAGATGGTTTAGGAATTGATGTTTCTGCAACACTTGTTAATTTAAATGAACTTGTTGCTAATGTTATGGATTCTTACAACGTTGTAGAAATTGACAATGATTATGTAAATAACATCATCTATTATGGTCGTGGGGCTGGTCGTTATGTTACTGCTTCTGCCGTTGTCAGTGATATTATGAAAACACACCAAGTTGAAAGATGGTCACATAATTATGAAGATTGTAAACATGTTTACCCTATTTCTTCTTCACGTTATTATGTAAGAGCATCTAAACCTGTAGATATTCCTTATGAAACATACTATAGTGAAAAAGATGATCATATTTATATAACAGAAGAAATTGAATTAGCTGATTTAAAAAATAAACTAGATGATGAAAATGCTGTTATTTTCAAAGTAAGAGGATAAGGAGATTATAAAAATGAAAAAATTTAAAATTGCTATTGTAGGTGCTACTGGTGCCGTTGGTCGTGAAATGTTAAGATGTGTTTTCCAATTTAACTTTCCTTTTGAAAGTATTAAATTATTAGCTTCTGCAAGAAGTGCTGGAAAAGAAATCGAATTTGAAGGACATAAATTTGTTGTTGAAGAATTAACTGAAAATAGTTTTGAAGGTGTTGAAGTTGCTTTCTGGTCTGCTGGTGGAAGTATTTCAGAAAAATATATGAAATATGCCGTAGAAGCTGGATGTGTCAATATTGATAATACTTCACATTTTAGAATGGACCCTAATGTTCCTTTAGTTGTTCCTGAAGTAAATGGTGAAGCATTAAAAGATCATCATGGAATTATTTCTTGTCCAAACTGTACAACAATTATGATGTGTAGTGCTCTTACAAGATTAAATGATGAATTTGATATTGAAAGAATTGTTGTTTCTACTTACCAAGCTGTATCTGGTGCTGGTGTTGCTGGTATGGAAGAACTTTATCGTCAAAGCCAAGAAGTTTTAGATGGTAAAGAACCTGTTGCTAAAACATTACCTTGTGCTGGAGATAAAAAACATTTCCCAATTGCTTTCAACTGTATTCCTCAAGTTGATAAATTTGATTTATCAAATGGATATAGTAAAGAAGAAATGAAAATGGTTAATGAAACTAAAAAAATCTTCAATAAAGATATTGAAGTCAATGCGACTTGTGTACGTGTTCCTGTTTTACGTGGACATAGTGAATCAATCTATATTGAAACTAAAAAACCAATCGATATGGATAAAGTCTTTGAATTATTAGGAAATAGTACAGGTATCGATTTATGTGATGATTTAGCTAACCAAGTATATCCAATGCCAACAAGCTTTATTGGTGATGAATTAACTCACGTTGGACGCGTTAGAAAAGATTTATATAAAGATAACGCTTTAAGTTTATGGATTACAGGTGACCAATTAATGAAAGGTGCTGCTTATAACTCTGTAGACATCGGACTAAAAATGATCGAATTAGGTTTATTAAAATAAAAGGCAATGACCTCCAATGGAGGTCATTTTTATTGTTCAATTGTTTTAATGATTTTTGCTGGAACACCTGCAATTAGGCTATTGTCTGGCATATCTTTAGTCACCACTGCACCTGCTGCAATCACACATCCCGCACCAATGGTAACTCCTGGCATCACAGAAACATTGGCCCCGAACCAACAATTATTCCCTACCTTAATTGGTAAAGCTTTTTCTAATCCTTTATTTCTTCTTGTATAATTCAATGGATGATTCGCTGTGTAAAAGCCACAAGAAGGACCAATGAAAACATTGTCACCTATTTCAATGGATGCCCCATCCATAAAATAGTTATTAATGTTCACAAAAACATTCTTTCCAAATTTTATATTTTTTCCATAATCTGCTGTAAAAGGACTTAATAAAACAAGATTCTCTGGAAAATATCCTAAAATCTTTTCAATTATTTCATTTCTTTTTTCATCACTTGGTTTTAATTGATTTAATTCAAAGCATAAATCCTGACAAACTAATCTTTGATCTATGAGTTCTTGATCATTATTCGCATCATACCATAAACCTGCTTCCATCTTTTCTTTTTCAGTCATATTCACCACTCCTTTTACAACTATTATTATCTTTTAAATAAAATATCTCAACAAAAAATATAAAATTTACCACATACTTTTCATCATCAGGAACAAATGCTTTTTCCATATCATATTTTTGAGACAACTTGTTATAACATTCTTTACAAATTTGTAATGCTACAATAGCTTCTCTAATTTCACCAGGAATTTCCCAACACCCAAGCGCAACTTGATCTTCCTTTTTTCAGACAATTTCCACAATGATTTTCAAAAAGATACTCTATAGTTTCATATTTATTTCCAACACATCTACATGAACTATCACGGCATGCATTAATAATTTTCTTGCAAGCATTTACGCTTATCTCAGATTTTTCAAACAGGGTAACTGCTGTTTCTACAACCTCATTCATTCCAACACGATTACTCATTATCTTCATCTTTCTTCTGCCTTATTTTATCATTGCTCTCGCATTATTTCATTGGCTGTAATGACTAAACAGTTGACAAACTGTTTTATACTGTTATATACTGTTTATAGATAGAGGAGGACTTATATGCGCATAATTATTAATCACTCATCTATGATTCCAATTTATGAACAAATTGTCGATCAGATAAAGAAACAAATCAATAACCACACTTTAAAAGAAAATGATGCTTTGCCTTCTGTAAGAAGTCTTGCTAAAGAATTACAAATCAGTGCTCTTACTGTAAAAAAAGCCTATGATTTTTTAGAAAGCGAAGGTCTTACTAAAACAATTCACGGTAAAGGAACTTTTATTCTTGCTGTTAATGAAGAAACGCTTTTAGAAGAAACACGTAAAGAGATAGAAAATTATTTAGAAAAAGCCATTCAAAAGGGAAAACAAGCAGGTGTGAGTTATGAAGAAATTAAAGAAATGTTAGAACTATTAATGGAGGAGTAATATGTTAAAAGTTAATCATGTTCAAAAATCGTATTCACATTTTCATTTAGATTGTTCATTAGAGATAAAACGAGGATCTATTACTGGAATTATAGGGAAAAATGGTTCAGGGAAAACCACACTTTTTAAAGCTATCTTAAATCTTATTCATATTGATTCTGGTGATATTATACTTTTAGATAAAAATTATAAAGAGGTTGATAAAAATAAGATTGGTTGTACACTAGCTAATATTTCTTTATGTGAATATCTTAAATTGAAAGATTTGATAGATGTTTTGAAAAATACTTATAAAGATTTTGATGTGGATTCCTTTCTACAAAAATGTAATCAATATCAATTTCCTTTAGATAAAAAAATTAATGAATTTTCAACAGGTATGAAAGCAAAACTTAATGTTCTCATTGCTTTGTCACATCACGCAACATTTCTTATTTTAGATGAACCAACAAATGTTTTAGATGTTCTTGCCAGAGAAGAAATCATTGATTTAATTAGAGAGTTTATGGAAGAAGATGAAAATCGTTCAGTGTTAATTAGTTCTCATATTTCTTCTGATTTAGAAGGTTTATGTGATGATATTTATATGATTGATGATGGTAAGTTTGTATTTCATGAAACAACAGATTGTTTATTAGATCAATATGGTTTATTAAAATTAACAAATAAACAATTTGATCAAGTAGACCCTAGTTATTTTATAAAAACAAGAAAAGAGAATTATGGTTATGCTGTTTTAACGAATCAAAAACAATTCTATCAAGAAAATTATCCAGAAATTATTATTGAAAAAAATAATTTTGATACTTTATTTTCTATGATGTTAAGGGGTGAATAAAATGAAAGGACTATTTATTAAAGATTTTTCATATATCAAAGAAAGCAAATTACTCTTTCTCTTTCTTGTTTTATTTGGTTTTGGTGCTTCTTATTTCTATAAGAAGCCTACCTTTGTTTTAGGTTATTTCAGTGTTTTTCCAAGTATTATTCTAATGAGTACAATTAGCTATGATAGTATTAATCATGGTTTTACATCTTTATTTACAATGCCTATAAAAAAAGAAGATTATCTCAAACAAAAATATATCTTAGGAATTTTATTAGGATTACTCTTTCTATTATTTGCAATTTGTATTTCAAGTATAGGTTACTATCGTATTCAACAATCTTTTAACTTTATAAATAGTGATTTTCTTCAAGGATGTTTTCTTACTCTTATGTTTTCTTATTTTGTAATTGCAATTGTAACTCCGATAGGAATCTACTTCGAAGCTCAAAGAAGTCAACTTGCAATGATTATTGTTTTTGGTGGACTTTTTGTATGTGTTGCTCTTATTTATTTTCTAACAAAACTCATCGGTTTTGATTTGGAATCCCTTATTGATGTACTCATCGAAAATCATTTATTGATTGTAACACTTTCTACTGGTGTATTGACACTTATCTGTAATATCATTTCTTATCATATTAGTTTAAAACTTTTAAACAAAAAAGAATATTAAAAAATGCTCTGTTCAAATGAACATGAGCATTTCTTTTATTATAAATCACAAATACCTTTACCTTCTCCATAAACATCATACCAATCACTATTG
>ERZ835980.2277-NODE-2277-length-17820-cov-7.473346_pt1 | contig 17820 bp, 22 predicted proteins | sample MGYA00519943_ERZ835980 | MGnify/ENA primary metagenome ERZ835980 (study PRJEB31850, sample SAMEA3708791) | human gut metagenome | biome: human gut; feature: human-associated habitat; material: faeces | place: China | collected 2014 ... | reverse complement strand
GGGGTGCCCGGTGATCGTGGTGGCCAACAAGCTGGATAAGCTGAAAAAGAGCGAGATCGAGCCGAATCTGGCCCGTATCCGGGAGACGCTGGCACTGGACGAGGGGGCGCTGCTCATTCCGTTTTCCGCGGAGAAGGGGACGGGCAAGACGGAGCTGCTGGCGGCCATCAGCGACGGCTGCGGAAAGTGAAAAATGAACGGGAAAAGCGGTCTGCCGGAGGCAGACCGCTTTTTGATGTGTTATTGAAGCTCCTGTTCCAGTGCGTCAAACTCCGGGGTGGAGAAAAATTCACCGAGCGTGATGCCCAGACCGTCGCAGAGCATTTTGATGGTTAGAAGCTTCGGGTTCTGGCTCTTGCCGTAGAGAATGTTCTTGATGCTGGACGGCGGTAGGGCACTGATAGTCGCAAGGCGATTGATGGTCAGATCGCGCTCCTCGCAGAGGTGCAGGATACGATCCCGGACGGCTTCGGTGGTGTTCATAGCGGCCTCCTGTGTTTTTTCTCAGGATAGCCGAAAAGGATTGCGTTTATAGGCTATGTGTGCTACTATTGGGCTACGCATAGTCTATTTACAAGGAGAGAAGAAATGGCTGACTATCGAAAAATGTACGTCACACTATGTGCCGCAGCGAGTGACGCAGTAGACGAGTTGGAAAATATTCCGTTAGCAATGAGCTGCCGCAATTATTTGAAGGAGGCGCTTTTGAAGGCGGAGGAGATCTATATCGAGACAACGATTCGCGTGTCGGAACAGGACGAAGAATAAAAAATGCCTTGGGCCGTTGACCCAAGGCATTTTTGTTTAAGTTTTATTCCGCTTTTTGCTTCGTCGGGAACTGGATCTGGGCCAGAACCACGGCGGCGAACATAACGACGCAGCCGATGTACTCCCGGACGCTCATCTGCTGCTTGAGGATAATAGCGCCGGCGATGACGGCGAACACGCTCTCCAGACTGAGCAGGATGGTGACCACGGTGGGGTTGGAGTCCTTCTGCGCCAGAATTTGCAGGGTGTAGCCTACGCCGCAGGAGAAGATGCCCACGTACAGCAGGGGCAGGGCGCAGCTGAGGATGGCGGGCATATCCAGCGGCTCGAAGATGAACATACAGACCGCGGAAATGATGGCGGCGAACAGGAATTGCAGGCAGCTGAGCTTCACACCGTCACAGTAGGCGGTGAAGTGGTCGATGACCAGAATGTGGACGGCGAAGCACAGGGCGCACACCAGCAGCAGCAGGTCGCCGGGCGCCAGAGAGAAGTCACCCTTGATGCACAGCAGGTACAGTGCCGCCACGGACAGCACCACGGCGATCCATGTGGGGACGCTCACCTTGCGCTTGAAGAACAGACCGAACACGGGTACCAGCACCACATACAGCGCCGTGATGAAGCCCGCCTTACCGGCGTCGGTACCGGCCACCAGACCGGCCTGCTGGAAGTTGGAGGCGATGGCCAGCGCTGCACCGCAGCACAGACCGCCGATCCACAACTGGCGGTTGGCGGCCTTCTTTTCCTCGGCGGAGAGGACGGGCTTGTCCTTTTTCACCCCGTCACGGATCAGAATGACCACCAGCAGCGCCAGCACGGCGATGGAATAGCGGGTGGCGTTGAAGGTAAAGGCGCCAATAGCGTCGGCGCACATATCCTGCGCCACGAAGGCAGTACCCCAGATGAACGCGGCCAGAATGGGGAAGACCACCTGCCGCATCTGATTGTGTTTCATAGGTCGAAGTTTCCTTTCTGTCGTTGGATATTATTTCTCGTGGTCGGGGCCGGTGTGCCAGTGGAATTTCCGCTCCTGCCCCTTGAGCAGACGGCGGATGTTGTCCCGGTGGCACCAGACCACCAGTGCGGCGATGACCGCGCCCAGCACCGTGTACAGCAGGCTATGCCCACAGAAGAACCAAGTGGAGATGGGCATACTGACGGCGGCGGACACGGAGCCGAGGGAGACGTATCGCGTCAGCAGCCACAGCGCGGCGAACAGCCCCCACGCGATCAGCGCCACCCGCCAGTTCAGCAGCCACACCAGCGTGCCGCCGGACAGGATGCCCTTGCCGCCCTTGAAGCCGAAGAACACCGGGAACATATGACCCAGCTCACAGCCCAGGCCGCCCAGCAGAACGCCCAGCGCCCAGTCGCCGAACAGGTGGTTGAACATGGCGCCGCCCAGCAGACAGGCCACCACGGTCTTGCCCATGTCGAACAGGATCACGCCCAGCGCATACTTGGCGCCGTAGGTGCGGTAGAAGTTGGTCAGTCCGGCGTTGCCGCTGCCGTGCTGGCGCACGTCATCGCGGATAATAAAATGGCTGACCATCACGGAGCCGTTGAGACAGCCCAAAAAATAGCCCAGCAGCAGCAAAATGAGCCATGACAGCAGATAGATGCCCCAAATGCCGTTCAATTCTCATCCTCTCCTTTCTGGCGAATGGTGATGGTGATAGGCGTGCCCTCCAGTCCGAACACGCTGCGGATCTGGTTTTCCAGATACCGCTGGTAGGAGAAGTGGAACAGCTTCTTGTCGTTGCAGAAGATCACGAAGTGGGGGGGCTTGACGCCCACCTGCGTCATATAGTAGATCTTCAGGCGGCGGCCCTTGTCCGTGGGGGGCTGCACGCGGGTCTGGGCGTCCGCCAGTACGCTGTTAAGCATACCGGTGGTGATGCGCACGGCGGCCTGATCGTTGACGTAGTTGATCAGCTCGAACAGGCGGTTGACACGCTGGCCCGTCAGGGCGGAGATGAACAGGATGGGGGCGTAGGGCATATAGCTCAGGTCCCGGCGGATATCCTCCCGCATACGGTCCATGGTCTTGCCGTCCTTCTCAATGAGATCCCACTTGTTCACCACGATGATGCACGCCTTGCCCGCGTCGTGGGCCAGACCGGCCACCTTGGTGTCCTGCTCCGTCACGCCGTCCTGGGCATCGATGAGGATGAGGCACACGTCGCTGCGCTCGATGGCCATGGTGGCCCGGAGGACGCTGTACTTTTCGATGCTGTCGTCCACCTTGGACTTTTTCCGCATGCCGGCGGTGTCGATAAAGTTGTACTTACCGTAGGAATTCTCGAAATAGCTGTCGATGGCGTCGCGGGTAGTGCCGGCCACGTTGCTGACGATGACCCGCTGCTCGCCCAGAATCTTATTGGTCAGGCTGGACTTGCCCACGTTGGGCTTTCCGATGATGGCCACCTGCACCACGTCGGAGTCCTCCTCCACGCCGTCGTCCGGCGGCAGGTACTGGAAGCAGGCGTCCAGCAGGTCGCCGGTGCCGTGGCCGTGAACGGCGGAGATGGCGATGGGATCGCCCAGGCCCAGATTGTAGAACTCGTAGAAGTCCGGGTCGATGGCGCCGGTGGCGTCCATCTTGTTCACCGCCAGCACAATGGGCTTGCGGCTGCGCTGGAGCATACCGGCCACCTCCTGATCGGAGGCGGTGAGGCCGGTCTTGATATCCGTGACGAAGATGATGACGTCCGCGTTGTCGATGGCGATCTGGGCCTGCTCCCGCATGAAGGCCAGGATCTGGTTGTCGGTGTTGGGCTCGATGCCGCCGGTGTCCACCAGACGGAACTTCCGGCCCGCCCACTCGCTTTCACCGTAGATACGGTCGCGGGTGACGCCGGGGGTGTCCTCCACGATGGACAGACGCTTCCCGATGAGCTTGTTGAACAGCATGGACTTGCCCACGTTGGGGCGGCCTACAATGGCGATCAAAGGCTTTGCCATAAGTTTATACCTCCTTTTCCAGCATGGCGTCCAGCAGGTCGCCGCCGTCGATCCCTACGATCTGCACGGGGCAGTCCAGCTCGTCCGCCAGACGCGCCACAGTGTAGTCGTCCAAAAACACCGTTTCGCCGTGGCGCAGCATATGCAGCGGCAGCAGCACTCGTCCCAGGGACGGTACCCTTTGCAGCTGCGCCGACAGATCCTGGCCTGTCAGCAGACCGGCCACATCGATGGTGTGGCCGAAGAAATCATTTTCTACCGCGATGACCTGCCCCTCCAGCTTGGGGAAGTACGCCTTGGCCTGCTCCAGCAGTCCCCGCAGGAACGGGGCGGCGGCGGTGCCGGTGGCGATGGTGAAGGGGGACGGCGCGGCGTCCGGCTCCTCCAGACCCATGGCGGAGAGGAAATCCTGCTCCAGCGAGCGCAGCATCCCCACGCCGTTTTCCAGCTGGCGGTAACCCTCGTAGTAGTCCTCCTGCGGCAGGGGCAGCCCCGCCCGGAGATACAGCTCATCGGCGCAGAAAAAGCGCCGTGTGCCGAAGCGCCGCAGGTTCTCCTGCCCAAACTCCTCGGCAATGGCGATGATGTCCCGGGCGTCCTCCCGGTCCACGGGGCGCAGCCTGGCAAGGCCCTGCCGGTACTTGGTGATGCCCACCGGCACCAGCGAGCAGCTGGAGAACTGCCACTCCGTCAGGTCGCGGAGGGTGCGGCGCAGCTGGTCGCCGTCGTTCCAGCCGGGGCAGATGACGATCTGACCGTTCATAATGATACCCGCCTTGCAGAACGCCTGAATGTAGTCCAACGACCGCTCGGCATTCTTGTTGCCCAGCATGGTGCAGTGGAGCTGGGGGTCGGTGGTGTGGACGGAGACGTTGATGGGGCTGATGTGCAGGTCGATGATGCGCTGGGCCTCCCGCTCCGTCAGGTTCGTCAGGGTGATGTAGTTGCCCAGCAGGAAGCTGAGCCGGGCGTCGTCGTCCTTGAAGTACAGGGTGGGGCGCATGCCCGGCGGCATCTGGTCCACGAAGCAGAAGATGCAGTGGTTGGCGCAGGAGCGCATCTCGTCCATCAGGTAGGTGTCGAAATTGAGGCCCAGATCCTGACCCTCCGCCTTGCGGATGGTGACGGTGCGCACATCGCCCGCCGGGGTCTTCAGCTCCACATGGGACAGGGGGTCGTAGCCGTAGAACCGGTAGTCCAGCACATCCACGATGGTATGGCCGTTGATGGTCAGAAGCTGTTCGCCCACCCGGATACCGGCGCGCTCCGCAGGGCTGTGCCGGTCGATGGCGGTGATGATGGTGCTCATGGCTGCATCCTCTCTCGTAAAACGGCATACTGCCGCATATTAACCATCCTATTATAGCCGCTTTTGCGGCAGGACGCAAGCTATTTATCAGTATAGCCGGGGAAAGGACATTTGTAAAACGCATGATTTCGATGCTTCTCATGCGAAAAACTGGGGGAGGGGGGAGGACGTTTGACTTTCCCGGCGGCGGGGTGGTATCATGAAGCGGAAAAGACAAGGTGCGGCAGGGAGGGAGACGGGATGCGGAAGGATGAGCGGGTACGGCTGCGGCTGGCGGGACTGGCGGAGGGGCCGGTGCCGATGGCGGCGCTGCTGGGCGTGCAGAGCCAGTTCCTGCGCTGCTCCCGGTGGGCGGCAGGGCTGCGAGGCATCGACCTTGACCGGGACGAGACGGCGTATTTTCGGGCGTGGACACTGCGGGGCACCATGCACATCCACGCGGCGGCTGACTACGGCCTGTATATGCACGAGGGGAACCGGTCGCCCTACATCCGGGAGTACTGGGCGGACGATACGCTGCTGTCCGCCGGTGAAAAGGAGAGAGCGGCGGAGCGGATGCTGCGGCTCATCGAGAGCGGCGTCACCGCCCGGAAGGACATCATGGAGGACTTCCGGCAGGGCGGAGCCGCAGAGGCGGCGATGGACTATCTGTTCAACGCGTGGGGCGGCCTGCCCCGGGTGCTGATGGAGCGGGGGCAGATTGTACAGACCGTGTCGGAGGAGCTGCGCTACCGGCTGGCGCCGCAGACCGCGCCTCTGGCGGCGGAGGAGGCCGAGCTGGAGCAGATGCGGCGGTATCTCGCGGGATACGCACCCTGCGGCGTGGAGGACGCGGCTTACTTTTTCCGGTACGGCAAGGGAAAGTGCCGGAAGCTGATGGAGGCCGCTTCTGCCGTGTCGGCAGGGAGGCTGTACTGGGAGGACGGTCTGGTCTGCCGCCGGGATGCGGAGCCGGGCGGGCAGGGCGTGTATGTGCTGCCGTCCTTTGACCCACTGCTGGTGGGGTACGAGAAAAAGACCAACCCCATGGTGCCGCCGGAGTACCTGCGGGATATCTACACCTTGCAGGGCATCATCCGGCCGGTGATCGTGGCGGGCGGGCAGTGCGCCGCCGTGTGGCGGGTGAAGGCGGAGACGGTGTATGTGCGGCCTTTCCGGGACAGTGCGCACATCCCGGCGGAGGCGGAGGAGCAGCTGCGGCGGCTGACGGGCTGCGGCGCAGTGGTGTATGAATAAGGAACCCCCGCGGCCTTCGGGCTGCGGGGGCGTTTGCTCAGGCGGTAGGCGCGTCGTAGGTCACGTCGTATTCGCTCCACTCGCTGTCTCATCCTATGCGGCGGGCGGGCAGGGGGGAACGGAGACGGCAAAGCGCACCGGCCCCGAGGGGAGCCGGTGCGCTTTTGATGAGTCCGATAATTTTGGTCGTCATTGCTTTTTCCTCCAGTTGAGCAGCAGGGCTGAATTTGTGATGACCAGCACAGAGCCGGCATTGTGAACAAGTGCGCCGATAACAGGGTTCAGGGTGCCGATGATGGCCACCTCGCCGGCGGCGAAGTCCTCCCCGATGCAGACGGAGGCGATGAGGGCCAGGGACACCAGCACGTCGGCCTTGATGTCGAAGGCGGTGACGAGGCCGATGACGGCCTCCAGTATGATGGGGATGCCGCAGAGGATGATGGCCACCCACGCGGCGTCAAAGGGCAGCGGCAGCAGCCGGAAGATACTGACCAGCAGCGCGAGGCCGGAGAGGATCAGGAACACGATGTCCTTTTTCGTGCCGCCCAGCTCCAGCAGCGATTCCAGCTTTTCCATGGCCTTTTTCATGGCAAGGCTCCTTTCCCTATGCACATATACCCCTATGGGCATATGTGCATTATACATATGGGGGTATGGGTTGTCGAGAGAGGAAAAGAAAGACCGGCTCCTGAGGGAGCCGGTCTGCGCGGTCACTGCATATTGGCGAAGCGCTCCACCGCTTTGGTGAAGCTCTCGATGGTCTTGTCCGCGTCGCCGTGCTGGATGCCGTCCCGGACGCAGTGCTGGATATGACCCTCCAGCACCACCTTGCCGCAGCCGTTGAGGGCGGATTTGGCGGCGTTGATCTGGGCCAGCACGTCCTCGCAGGGGACGTCCTCGTCCACCATGCGGTCGATGGCCTGCACCTGTCCGATGATTTTTTTCAGCCTGCGATGCAGGTTCTCCGCGTCCATGCACTGTTTCATAGCCGTGTCTCCTTACCGGTAGGGGTATATGTTACAGTATACACGGGGAGGGGGGGGAGATGTCAAATAAAAGCGTCCTGCCGCCATACGGCGGCAGGACACATTCTATTGCAATTTCCGTTATTACACCCGCCAAATATCATCACCACTCGGCAAATTCAGATATAGTAGGGTGTATTTGAGGTGATTTCACAGGAAAAACTTTCGCAAATAAGTTAATATTTCGCCTGTTATTTGGGACACCCTGTTTTCTTAGTATCAGAATAGTATCATAGAAACAGAGAGATTGCAAGGGTTTCGGGCTTTGCAAGTCCTTGCCGAAATTGGCCTCAATTTGAGGCCAATTTCGGCTACTGACCTCCGCCCAAAATTAAAGGAGGCGGGCAAGCACCCCTAGGGCTTGCCCGCCTTGATAACCGCAGGGCAAGACCGGGCGGGGCGGTCAATGGCGGCGCACTTGTGCGCCGTTCATCTCGACCATTGACAGCCCCGACAGAGGTTGCTGCTCCCCGATAAAATTCGTATTTGTTACTCGATACTGAACTCAGCGAATAGGTAAAAACCATCGTCTGTACCATAAGAGCCATCTTCTGTCGATGGATAAAAGAACTTAACGACTCTGTATTCTCCCGCCGAAAGCGAACCATATATTTCAGACCAATTGATATTCAAATCTCTTTCTCCTTGAAAAATATATGTTTCGGTGTCAGTAGTTCTATCGCCGATCTCTTTTACTGGTGACCATTTATCATCTTCCTTTTTTTCAATAGAAAAATCGTAATTGATCCCACCATTGATATCAATTCCTGTGTTATTTGAAATGCGAACTGTCAAACCTGAAGGAGTTACACTTCCCTCTACAACTTTCATCGTGACATCCCCAAAATTGATATTTTTATTCTGGACGCAACCTGCCATCCATAGTGCAAGTACAAAGCAAAGTGATAATACGAGAATCTTTTTCATTTCATATACCTCCACAACAAATCCATCATTTTTCTCTACTACTTTTATATGATATTTCGGTTTACCATTTATTTTTTAGAACAGCATATCATAAACCTATAGGAAAATCTACTTTTTTACCTACATCCCCGGTCAAAAGTGCGCCGTGTTCGATTGCCACTTTTCTCTGCCTGTTCCCGCTGTTTATCGGCCCGTACTGCCGCCTTCACCTGCTCCGGGCCAAAGACACGCTTATGCTGGCATTGCTGTTTCCTCCTTACTGCCTGTCACGCAGGCCATAGAATTTTTCTTCAAAATACCGTCTGCTTACCCGTCCGGGGATGGTGATAAAGCCTTTCTGCTTCAATTCCTCGTTCATCTCCCGTACCAGCTTGTAGGCATAGGGTTTGGAAATGCCAAGCTCGTTGGCAACTTCCTCCGCCCGTACAAACAATTCCTGTGTCATAGTGTCACCTCCTTATTGATGATTCGCAAATATGTTAATATCTGCGTCCTTATTATACATTAGCATAAATGTTAATGTCAAGAATTTATTTCGCTTTGTTGTTAATATTTATCTTGCGTATTTCGCAAATTTGCGCTATACTGTTTTCAAAGGCGGTGATATGAATGACAGTAGGAGATAAGATTCGGAAAATCCGTACCTTTCGAGGTATGACGCAAAAGGAACTGGGCGTTGCCATCGGACTGGAGGAAAAGGGCGCGGATAATCGCGTTGCCCAGTACGAAACGAATTACCGTGTTCCGAAGAAAGACTTGCTGAACAAAATTGCGGAGGTCTTGCGCGTAGACCGTCAGAACTTCTATACGGAAGTTCCGGGGTGCGCAGAGGACTTTATGCGTACATTCTTCTGGTTGGATGAGGATAGTCCCGGTTCTATCCGCCTGTTTCAACTTGTCCGCAATCCGGGCAAAGAACGAAACGGGGATGATACCATTGCAAAGTACAACGACAGCGACGAATGGCCTGTCAGACAGCCAGTGGGAATGTACTTCCAATATGGTCTTGTCGATGAGTTCATGCAGGAATGGCTGCTGCGCCAACAGGAGCTTCATGCGGGGCAGATCACGCGGGAGGAATACTTTGAATGGAAACTGAACTGGCCGCATACCTGTGATGACAGCAAAGAGCGCAAGGAGTATATTCCTTGGAAAAAGAAATAAGACAAGCAAAAAACCGTCCTGCTGAATTTGTCGTTCAGCAGGACGGTTTTGCTTGTCATTTTGGAATCATTCTCTCGGAGTGCCGGATTTGAGAAAATAGTATCAATCCAGTATCGCGAGCCATTTTGACGGGCAAAAAAACCTGTATTCATGCGGGTTTCCGGCGTTTTCGGAATTATTCCCACTCTACGGTGGCGGGGGGCTTGGAGGTGATGTCGTAGCAGATGCGGTTGATGTGCTTGACCTCGCCTACGATGCGGCCGGAGACCTTATCCAGCAGCTCGTAGGGCAGGCGGGACCATGTAGCGGTCATGAAGTCCTGAGACTGCACCGCCCGCAGTGCCAGCGTGTAGTCGTAGGTACGCTCGTCGCCCATGACGCCCACGCTGCGCAGGTCGGTGAGCACGGCGAAGAACTGGCTGGTGGTGCGGTCCAGACCCGCCAGCTTCATCTCCTCGCGGAAGATGGCGTCGGCATCCCGCAGGATGGACAGCTTCTCCTCGGTGATCTCACCGATAACGCGGATGGCAAGGCCGGGGCCGGGGAAGGGCTGGCGCCACACCAGCTCGTCGGGCAGGCCCAGCTCGGTGCCCAGCTGGCGCACCTCGTCCTTGAACAGGCGGCGCAGCGGCTCCACGATCTCCTTGAAGTCCACGCAGTCGGGGAGGCCGCCCACGTTGTGGTGGCTCTTGATGACGGCAGACTCGCCGCCCAGACCGGACTCCACCACGTCGGGGTAGATGGTGCCCTGGGCCAGGAAGTCCACGGCGCCGATCTTTTTGGCCTCCTCCTCAAAGACGCGGATGAACTCCTCACCGATGATCTTGCGCTTGCGCTCGGGATCGGTGACGCCGGCCAGCTTGCCCAGGAACCGGGGGCCGGCGTTGACGCGGCGGACGTCCACATGGAACTGGTGCTTCATGACCTGCTCCACCTGATCGCCCTCGTCCTTGCGCAGCAGGCCGTGATCCACGAAGATGCAGGTCAGCTGGTCGCCCACGGCGCGCTGGAGCAGGGCGGCGGCCACGGAGCTGTCCACGCCGCCGGAGAGGGCCAGCAGCACGCGGCCGTCGCCGATCTGGCGGCGGCACTCGGCCACGGCGTCCTCCAGATAGGAGGCCATAGACCACTCGGGACGGAAGCCGCAGATGCGGTACAGGAAGTTCTGGAGGATCTCCTTGCCGTATTCGGTGTGGAGCACCTCGGGATGGAACTGTACACCGTACAGGTTTTTCCCGGCGCAGCAGACGGCGGCGTGCTGGCAGCCGTCGGTATGGGCGATGGCCGCGAAGCCGGGAGCCAGCTGCTCCACCTCCACGCCGTGGCTCATCCAGCACACGGACGTCTCGGGCACACCCTCAAACAGGGGGGAGGCGCCGTGGGTCAGCTGGATCTTGCCGTACTCCCGGGTCTCCGCCTTGCGGCACTGGCCGCCCAGCAGGTGCATCATCAGCTGCTGGCCGTAGCAGATGCCCAGCACGGGGATGCCCAGCTCAAACAGGGACTTGTCCACCATGGGGGCGTTGGGCTCGAACACGGTGGCGGGGCCGCCGGTGAAGATCAGCGCATCGGGGGCGAAGGCGCGCACCTCGTCCATGGAGATGCGGTAGGACTTGATCTCGCAGTAGACGCCGCATTCGCGGACGCGGCGGGCCACCAGCAGGTTATACTGGCCGCCGAAATCCAAGACAAGGACTTTCTTCATGTCAGGTACCCTCCCGGAAGCGGATCACGCCGTCCTCGGCGCTGTCGATGATGGCCAGGGAGTGGATGGGGTAGCCCTCCCGGCGGAGGCTGTCGCCGCCGTCCTGGAAGCCCTTCTCCACGGCAACACCGATGCCGGCCAGCGTGGCGCCGGCCTTGTTGACGATGTCGATGAGGCCGCGCATGGCGTAGCCCTTGGCCATGAAGTCGTCGATGATGAGCACACGGTCATCGGCGTGGATCCAGTCCTGGGACACCAGCAGGGTCACTTTCTTTTTATAGGTATAGGAAAAAATATCGCTCTGGTACAGGCCGCCCTCGATATTGTCGCTCTTGGCCTTCTTGGCGAAAACCATGGGGACACCATATCTCTCGGCGCAGATCGTAGCCAGAGCGATACCGCTGGCCTCGGCGGTCAGCACCATCGTGATATTCTTTACATCGAAATACTTGGCAAATTCGTCCGCAATAGCGCCCATCAGGGCCGTATCCACCCGATGATTGAGAAAACCGTCCACCTTGATGATGTCCCCGGGGAGAACACGCCCCTCCCGCAGGATGCGCTCCTTCAGCTGCTGCATGGTCACCACTTCCTCTCAAAAAGTATTAGTTCTATACTGCCCGATTTCGGGCAGAAAAGCAACAGGGAAAAATGCAGAATATTCCAGCGGTTTTTCCGGTTTTTTGTGGGTTTTACCGGAGGCGAGAGCCTTGCTTATGCCTGCGAGAGGCTCTCCTTAACGAAAGCGGCGAAGCGCTCCGCCGCCGCGGTCTGGGGCACATCACGCAGCATGCACATATCCACGGAGCGGGGCGGCACCTGGAACGAGGTCTGGAGCTTGCGCAGGCGGCCGCTCTCCAGCTCGCGGGTGACGAATTCCTCCGTGACGCCGGCCACGCCGAAGCCGATGGCGGCCAGGTCCACCAGCAGGCTGCGGGCGCCCAGCTCGATCTCCGGGTTCAGCTTCAGGCCGTTCTGGAGGAAGAAGCGCTCCAGATACAGGCGGCTGGAGGCCTTGCGCTCCAGCAGGATCAGGGGGAAGGCGGAGATCTCCTCCAGAGAGTAGACGTGGCCGAAGTCGCAGGGATACTCGGCGCCGGCCACGAAAATGGAATGGGTGGGGAAGCAGGGGTGCGCTTCCAGCGATGTCATATCCGTGGGCGTGCTGGCAAAGGCGATGTCCACCTTGCCGGAGCGCAGCAGCCCCAGTACCTTGTGGCTGCGGCCGGAGATGATCTGGATGTGGATGGCGGGGTGCTCCTTGTGGAAGCTGTCCAGATAGGGCAGCAGGAACTGGCTGGTAACGGTGTCGCTGGCGCCGATGACCAGCTGGCCCATTTGCAGCTCCCGGGTCTGGGACAGCTTGGCCTCGCCGGTCTCCAGCAGGCCCATGGCGCTGCGGACGTACTCGTAGAGCATCTTGCCCTCCGCCGTCAGCGTGACGCCCCGGGAGTTCCGGGAGAACAGACGGGTCTGCAGGTCGTTTTCCAGCTGCTTGATGGACTGGCTCACCGCCGACTGGGAGATATACAGCGCCTGGGCCGCGGCGGTGATGTTGCCCACCTCGGCCACTTCCTTGAACACACGATACGATTCCAGCTTGACAGACATGCCACGGCCCCCTATTAGAAAAACATGATATAGTACAATGTGCTATCTGCTATGATTATACCAAGAAACGGGGAGAATGCAAGGGTAAATTTGCGTTTCCGGGCGCGGTTTGGCGCTTGCATAAGCGGCGGCTATGTGGTAATATAAACAGGTTGGAAGCAGAGAAAAGGAGAATTTGCATGAGAAAGCTGAAAGAAATATGGCTGGGGCTGGATGTCATCAACCGGGTGATCCTGGTCACGGGTATTCTGGCGTGCATCTGGTTCGTGGTCAAGGGCCGCGGGCTGTACGGCATAGCGCTGGCGGTGCTGATGGGCATGCTGATGGTCAGCCGGAAGGGCAACCGGGAAAAGCGGCTGGGCCGCCTGTACGGCGGGTTCCATTTCCACATGCCGGATGGCGAGATCGTGCCGGTCTCCTTTGACCAGGTGAAGTCGGAGTATACCCACGGCCAGCAGAGCAAGTACGCCGGACGGAAGGTGACGCTGCGCTTCCCGTGGTGGCACCTGGATCTGGACGGCCACGGCGACACCGGCTTCGGGCTGCTGATCCACTTCGACGGCAATGACGAGGCCATGGCGGAGGCCAAGACCCTGCGCCCCGGCGACTTTGTGTCCGTTACCGGCGAGATCGTGCCCGCCGGCAAGGCGTATTTCTACATCGGCAACGTCACCGAGCTGCGCCGCGCATCGGAAAAGGAAGGTTTCCCCGGCGGGGAATCATAAATATTGTGGCAAAAGACAAAGGAGTGTTTACTATGAGTTTCATGATCGAGACTTCCGCCCGTCACATCCATCTGACCCAGGAGACGGTGGAGAAGCTGTTCGGCAAGGGCTATGAGCTGACCATCCGCAAGCCCCTGTCCTATCCCGGCCAGTACGCATGTAATGAGCGTCTGACCATCGTTGGCCCCAAGAAGGAGATGGCCAACGTGTCCATCCTGGGCCCCGTCCGCAAGGCCGACCAGGTGGAGGTCTCCGCCACCGATGCCCGCACTCTGGGTATCGCGGCCCCTGTCCGCGAGAGCGGCGATGTCAAGGGCTCCGGTGCATGTAAGCTGGTGGGCCCCGCCGGTGAGGTGGAGCTGTCCGAGGGCGTCATCGTGGCCAAGCGCCACCTGCACGTCACGCAGGAGGACGCCGAGAAGATGGGCGTCAAGGATAAGGAGATCATCCGCGTTGCCTGCGGCGGCGAAGGCCGTAAGCTGATCTTCGACGATGTGGTGGTCCGCGTCAACGTGGGCGGCGCTACCACCATGCACATCGACACCGATGAGGCGCAGGCGGCGGGCAGCCCCACCAGCGGCGAGATCTTCCGGTAAGCGAAAACTGCATAAAAAAGTTCCTGGCCACATCACCTGGTCAGGAACTTTTTTATACGCTTTATTCGGCGCTCTCCGCCTCGCCGGCATCCTCCGGCGGCCGCTGCGCCGCCTCGTACTCCGCCAGCGCCTGAGCCAGCACTTTCTTGTCGTGACGGCTGTGTACCTGCGTCAGATCGAACTTCTCCCACAGATCGGGACGCCGCGCCATGGTGCGCTTGTAGCTCTCTCGCGTGCGCCAGTCCGCCACGTTGCCGTGGTGACCGCTGAGCAGTACCTCCGGCACCTTGCGGCCGTGCCACTCCTCGGGACGGGAGTACTGGGGATACTCCAGCAGGCCGTTCCAGTGGCTCTCGTCGGTGTAGCAGCTCTCCTCCGGCAGCACGCCCGGCACCATACGGCACAGGCAGTCCGCCAGCGCCATGGCGGGGATCTCGCCGCCGGTCACCACGAAGTCGCCCATGGAGATCTCCTCGTCCACGCACTCGTCCAGAAACCGCTGGTCCACACCCTCGTAGTGGCCGCACACCAAAACGAGATGGTCGTACCGCTCCTTCAGCTCGCGGGCTACCTGCTGGGTCAGCACCCGCCCGCAGGGGGACATATAGATGGTGTGTACCCGGCCGCCGGCCTCGTCGCAGATATGCTGCCAGCAACGGTACAGCGGATCTGCCTGCATCACCGCGCCCCGCCCGCCGCCGTAGGGGTAATCGTCCACCTGCATCTGCCTGTTGGTGGTGAACTCCCGTATCTGGTGGGTGCGGATGGTGACAAAGCCCCGCTCCTGCGCCCGTCCGATGATGGAGGCATTCATCATGGCGTCCACCGCGTCGGGGAACAGGGTCATGATGTCAATCCTCATCGGTGGCCAGTCCTTTCATCATGCGGACGCGGATGACCTCCGCATCGGGATCGGCGGAGACGATGAACACGTCCGGCACTGCGGGGATCAGGTACTCATGTGCGCCGCCCCGCACCTGATACACCTTGTGGGCGGGGTAGGACAGCACCTTGTCCAGCCGTCCGATCTCCTGACCGGTGGCGTCGTCCACCACGGCGCAGCCCTCCAGCTCCTCATCGAAGAACTGCCCCTTGGGCAGGTGCGCGTCGGTGCGCCGGATGGCCACGGTGCAGCCCTTCAGAGCCAGCGCACTGTCCATATCCTCCACCCCGGGCAGCGTCAGCAGTACCGTGGACTTGTGGACCCGGACGGCCTTGACGGCCACCGCCTGCCCGTTGAGATACAGCGTGTGGAACGAGGCGATAAACGCAGGATCGAAGCCGTGGGGATTCACCTTGACCTCACCGCGGACGCCGTGGGCATTGACAACGGTGCCCACCGTAATGAATTCAGGCCGCATACCGCGCCCTCCTTATCGAAAATATCAGACCAGCATACCAAACAGGGTAAAGCCCCACTGGTAGCGCAGCATGTAGTACAGCACCGCGCCGCCGATGGAGAAGATGGTGCCCAGCATGGCGCAGACACGCTTGCTCCTTTTGTAGCGCACCGCCCCCACCACCACGCCGATGACGTCGGACAGGAAAGGCAGATGGATCAGCACCGCCATGGGCCAGAAGGACGCCCAGGGTGTGTAGTTGCCCGCCGTCAGGGAGAACACCAGCAGACCGGCCAGATCATAGGCGAAAAACGGCAGGATGAGATTGAAGATGCCGTGGAGCAGGGATCGGATATCTGGTCGCATGGTGTTTTCTCCTTTCGCGGGCGCCGCCCGCGTATACTATAACTCAATTAGTATACCACACCAAACCTCTCCGCGCAACGACGGATTTCGCCCCGGCGGGGGAGAGACCCGCCATGGAGCCGGAAACCGCCGCCTTCCCACCGCTGCCGCCTATATTTAGTGGCAGACATCCCCTGCAACGCTACCATATCTTGTGTGTTCTGGAAAATAATTTTGGCAGAATCCACAAAAATATCCGCCGCTTTTTGGCGGGAGTCCTCTCTATATTTCGGTACAGGCACTTGCAAAGCCACAAGATGTAGTGTATGATAGGGGCGATGTATTTGGATAAGCCCCGTATACGGGGAGAGAGATAGACTGCGAAGGAGGATGCCCCATGAGGATCATCAAGAGAAACGGCGCTGAAGTCGGTTTCGATATTACCAAGATCATTATCGCCATCACCAAGGCCAACGAGGCCGTGGCGGAGGCGGACCGCATGACGCCGGTACAGATCCAGCGAATCGCCGAGTCCGTGGAGCTGCAGTGCCAGAAGATGAACCGCGCCCCCACGGTGGAGGAGATCCAGGATATGGTGGAGCACCACATCATGGCCCACGGCGCGTTCGAGGTGGCCAAGCACTACATCACCTACCGCTACACCCGCTCCCTGGTGCGCAAGTCCAACACCACTGATGACAAGATCCTCAGCCTCATCGAGTGCAATAACGAGGAGGCCAAGCAGGAGAACTCCAACAAGAACCCTGTGGTGAATTCCACCCAGCGCGACTATATGGCCGGTGAGGTCAGCCGCGACATCACCAACCGCATCCTGCTGCCCAAGGACATCGTGGACGCCCACAACGAGGGCATCATCCACTTCCACGACACCGACTATTACGCCCAGCACATGCACAACTGCGACCTGGTGAATCTGGAGGACATGCTGCAAAACGGCACTGTCATCACTGGTACGCTCATCGAAAAGCCCCACAGCTTCGCCACCGCCTGCAACATCGCCACCCAGATCGTGGCCCAGGTGGCCAGCAACCAGTACGGCGGCCAGTCTATCTCGCTGACCCACCTGGCCCCCTTCGTTCAGGTGAGCCGCGAGAAGATCCGCGCCAGCGTGCGGGACGAGTTCGACACCGTGGGCGTCTCCGTGACGGAGGATAAGATCAACGCCATCGCCGAGAAGCGCCTGCGGGAGGAGATCCGCCGCGGCGTCCAGACCATCCAGTATCAGGTGGTGACACTGCTGACCACCAATGGACAGGCTCCGTTCATCACGGTGTTCATGTATCTGGGCGAGGCCCGCAGCGAACAGGAACGGGCGGATCTGGCGGTCATCATCGAGGAGATGCTGCTTCAGCGGTATCAGGGCGTGAAGAACGAGAAGGGCGTGTGGGTCACGCCTGCGTTCCCCAAGCTCATCTACGTGCTGGAGGAGGACAACATCCACGAGGACAGCAAGTACTGGTATCTGACGCAGCTGGCGGCCAAGTGTACCGCCAAGCGCATGGTGCCCGACTATATCAGCGAGAAGAAGATGCTGGAGCTGAAGGTGGACAAGAACGGGGAGGGCCACTGCTATCCCTGCATGGGCTGCCGCAGCTTCCTGACCCCCTATGTGGACGAGAATGGCAAGCCCAAGTACTACGGCCGGTTTAATCAGGGCGTGGTGACGGTGAACCTGCCGGACATCGCTCTCAGCTCCGGCGGCAATATCGAGAAGTTCTGGCGCATCTTCGACGAGCGTATGGAGCTGTGCCACCGCGCCCTCCTGTGCCGCCACGAGCGGCTGAAGGGCACCCTGTCCGATGCCGCCCCCATCCTGTGGCAGTACGGCGCCTGCGCCCGCCTGAAGAAGGGCGAGCCCATCGACAAGCTGCTCTACGGCGGCTACTCCACCATCTCTCTGGGCTACGCCGGCCTTTACGAGTGCGTGAAGTACATGACCGGCAAGTCCCACACCGATCCCAGCGCCACTCCCTTCGCCCTGGAGATCATGAACGCGCTGAACGCCGCCTGTAAGAAGTGGAAGGCCCAGCACAACATCGACTTCTCCCTGTACGGCACGCCGCTGGAGTCCACCACCTACA
>ERZ835980.2276-NODE-2276-length-17825-cov-4.725943_pt1 | contig 17825 bp, 18 predicted proteins | sample MGYA00519943_ERZ835980 | MGnify/ENA primary metagenome ERZ835980 (study PRJEB31850, sample SAMEA3708791) | human gut metagenome | biome: human gut; feature: human-associated habitat; material: faeces | place: China | collected 2014 ... | reverse complement strand
CGAGCATAGCTCGCCGCCTCATGTTTCGGTTTTCTTACAGGCCGATGCTTGCCAGCAGGTCTGCAATGCCGGTGGATTTGATGAACGTGAAGATCGCACCGATGTCGTAGTGCTCATACGCCGCGTCCCAGATGCGGTCGGGGCTGCCGCCGGTCGCAAGGCCGACGCCGAGCACGATCTCGCCGACGATCAGGATGCACAGCGCGATGATGAGAATGGTCTTCCATGCTTTTTTCATGCGGCGATCTCCTTTCTGCACCAGCGATGGCCCAGCCGCACCAGCAGCCTGACCCAGCCGATGACCATGCGGATGAACAGCCAGACGGCCAGCCAGATCACGACGAGCGCGATGGCGATCACGGCGGCGCCGCCGCCGAGCAGGATGAGCATATCCGCCACCACGGGCAGGCCGATGAACGCAGTCATGATCAGGCTCACACCGGCTGCACCGCACACGGCGCCGATGGCCAGCACGGCCAGATCCAGCACCAGCAGCACGGCGAACACCGGCACGCCGATGATGATCGCGCCGAGCGTGTACAGGATCGCCAGAAAGACGTTCGTCTTGTATTCCGGCTCGTAGTCGTCGTAGTATTCTTCGTCGTATTCCTCGCCGTATTCCTCGCCGGGCTGCTCGTCGTAGTAGCCGTCGTCGTCGGCAGGCTGCTCGTCATAGTAGCCGTCGTCGGCGGGCTGCTCGTCGTAGTAGCCGTCGTCGTCGGTCGGCTGCTCATCGTAGTAGCCGTCGTTGTCAGCCGGCTGCTCGTCGAATGAGAGCTGCCCGTCGAGCACGGGCGCTTCGTCCGTTTCGGGCTCGTCGGGCTCCTCCGGCAGCTCCGGGAACGTGAACGACGGTGCGGGTCTCTGCGCGGCGGCTGCGGTCATCGGGCGGTACTGCTCTGCGCGCGGGCGCGGCTGCGGCGTGCGCCGGGGCTGCGCCTGTGCGGGCGCGACCACGGGCGCGGCGGCCGGTGTGATCTTGCCGCTGTCGGCATACCGGATGAGGGCAACGGCGACTTTGGTCGGGTTGCCGATCTCCTGAATGAGGCGCTCCTCATCGGGCGCATTGTCAAACATATTCTCCATCTGCGCGATGAGCGCCTGACGTGTCTGGTCGTCGGTGATCAGGCCGAGCAGGCTGCTGATCTCCGCCATGTAACTCTGTCTGTTGATAGATGGTCACCTCCAAGGGGTTCGATGCACATTGTATGACATTCTAATTTACATATTATATTGCACGAATCAGGTGCGGTCAAGCCCGAAATGCACTTTTCGCCCGTGCACCGGCTCTTGACAGGCGGTCTGCGGCGGGGTATCCTGTGAAAAAAGAGCCGGTTTTCCGAAAAGCCGGAAAGGAGTGGAACGCATGGAACCAAAGCGCCCCTACACCGAGACGGAGCCCGAAACGGCGGCCGAGACCGCCGAAACCGTGACCGAAACCGCCGAAACTGCGGCCGAGGCGGCCGCGCCCAAAAAGCCGCGCGAGCCGTTTTTCCGCCGCCAGCGCCGCGAGCTTGCCGACATCTGGCGTGAAATTTACTGCAACAGCCGCGCGCGGCGCATCCGCACATGGCAGATCGCGGTGTTTGCGCTCATGATCGTCGAGGCGGCGGTCATGGCCATCGCCGTCCACCCGGCGTACTGGGTCGGTGCGGGGCTGCTTGCACTGCTGTGCGTGAGACAGCTGTTCGACCGCCGGCCGGAGCGGCACTCCGCCGCCGGGGTCGTGCTCTACGGCGTGATCGCCGTGCTCATCGGCATTTTTGTCGCCGAGCAGCTGCTTTGAGCACTGTGCGTGCTTGACAAACGGCGGGCGATTGCATAAAATATAAAAGTTACACAATACATTATAAATTACGACTGCGCGGGTGTCCCGCGCGGCATACAGAGGAGAGTTGCGCTTATGGCCAAAGAAAAAAAGGTCGAGCAGATCACCGATATGGAAGTGGATTTCGCCCAGTGGTTCACCGACGTGTGCACCAAGGCGGAGCTTGTGGATTATTCCGACGTCAAGGGCCTGTTCGTTCTGCGCCCCTACGGCTACGCCATCTGGGAGAACATCCAGAAGGTGCTCGACGGCAAGTTCAAGGCGACCGGTCACCAGAACGTGTCCATGCCGATGCTGATCCCCGAGAGCCTGCTGCAGAAGGAGAAGGACCATGTCGAGGGCTTCGCGCCCGAGTGCGCGTGGGTCACCATGGGCGGCAGCGAGGAGCTGCCGGAGCGCCTGTGCGTGCGCCCGACGTCCGAGACGCTCTTCTGCCAGCACTGGAGCCACATCGTGCACAGCTGGCGCGACCTGCCGTGCCTGTATAACCAGTGGTGCAGCGTCATGCGCTGGGAAAAGACCACCCGCCCGTTCCTGCGCGGCCGCGAGTTCCTCTGGCAGGAGGGACACACCCTGCACACCTCTGAGGAAGAGGCGCGCAAGGAGACGCTGCAGATGCTCGAGATCTATGCCGACACCTGCGAGCAGGAGCTGGCCATGCCCGTTATCCGCGGCAACAAGACCGATAAGGAGAAGTTCGCCGGCGCGGTGAACACCTACACCATCGAGTGCATGATGCACGACCGCAAGGCGCTGCAGTCCGGCACGAGCCACTACTTCGGCGACGGCTTTGCCCGCGCGTTCGACATCACCTACACCGACAAGAACAACCAGCAGGCCTATCCGCACCAGACCTCGTGGGGTATGTCCACGCGCATCATCGGCGGCCTGATCATGACCCACGGCGATAACAGCGGCCTCGTGCTGCCGCCGCACATCGCGCCGATCCAGGTCATCGTGCTGCCCATCGCGGCGCACAAACCCGGCGTGACCGAGAAGGCCGAGGAGCTCGTCGCGCGTCTGAAGGCCGCCGGTCTGCGCGCGCAGGGCGACTTCAGCGACAACAGCCCCGGCTGGAAGTTCGCCAACTGGGAGATGAAGGGCGTGCCGCTGCGCGTCGAGATCGGTCCGAAGGATATCGAGGCCGGTCACTGCGTCGCCGTCCGCCGCGACAACGGCGAGAAGATCACCGTCGCGCTCGATGAGCTCGAGGCGCGCATCCCCGCGCTGCTCGAGGACGTGCAGCAGGGCCTGTTCGACAAGGCCAAGCGCAACCTCGACGAGCACACCTACGCCGCGCACTCGCTGGCCGAGGCCAAGGAGCTGCAGGAGAAAAACGGCGGCTTCATCAAGACCATGTGGTGCGGCGACCTCGCCTGTGAGCTCGAGATGAAGGACAAGGCCGGTATGTCCAGCCGCTGCATCCCGTTCGAGCAGGAGCACATCGACGATGTCTGCCCCGTGTGCGGCAAGCCCGCCAAGTGCATGATCTACTGGGGCGTGGCGTACTGAGCCGAGCCCAAAACGCAAAAATCAACCGCCCGCTGCGATCGCAGCGGGCGGTTTTGTTTATTCGTTTTCGATATAGAAGATCTTGCGCAGCGTCTGCACCGGGAGCTTGACGACGCTGCGGTCATAGGTCACGAGGCCGTTGAGCTCGTGCTCCACGTCGCTCAGCTGCGTGTACACCGCGGCACTGAGGCCCTGCGCGATGGCGGGGCGGATCTGTTCGTCATAGAGCGCCTGCAGCGCATATTCGAGCGAAAGCGGCGCGTCGCACGTCTTGTAGCCGACGCTCCTGCCGCCCATGGCGTGCCCCTCGACGCGGTGGGCGTAGCCGCCGAATTCTGACAGCAGCGTGGCGCGGCCGAGCTTGTCGGGCTGGAATTTGTACTTCTGGAAGTACACGTGCAGGCTGCGCACATCGCCGAAGCCCTGATCGTGCCAGCCGCTGGCCGGGTCGATCGTGCGCGTCTTGTCCACGGACTGGATGACCTGCACGGCCGTCTGGCTGTCAAACTGGCCCCAGCCCTCGTTGAACGGCACCCACATGGCGATGCACGGATGGTTGTAGAGCGTGGTGACCATGTCGCGCAGCTCGTTCAAAAACGCCTTGCGCGCCGTCACGTTCGTGCGGCCGAAGAGGGGATACCAGCTGTCGTCGAGATGCCAGCCCGTCACGAGCGGGGTCGAGACAATGAGCGGGTCGTAGCGTCTGCCGCCGCAGGGCATATCCTGCCAGACGAGCATGCCCAGCCGGTCACAGTGGTAATACCAGCGGTCGCACTCGACCTTGATGTGCTTGCGCAGCATATTGAAGCCCATATCCTTGGCCAGCTGGATGTCGTAGACGAGCGCGTCGTCGCTCGGCGCGGTGTAGAGCCCGTCCGGCCAGTAGCCCTGATCGAGCAGCCCGTTGTGAAAATACGGCTTGCCGTTGAGAAACAGGCGGCGCACGCCGTCCTTGTCCGTCTCGACGCTGCACTTGCGCATGGCAAAGTAGCTGTAGACCGTGTCACTGCCGAGCGTCACGCTGAAGGGGTAGAGCGTCGGCTGCTCCGGCGACCAGGGGCGGAAGGCGCGCACCGGCACGTGCGCCGGAACGCCCGCCGGGAACGTGTAGCGGCGGCCCTCAAGGTCGATCATGCACTGCCCCTCGCCCTCGACGGTGATCTCCACCTGGTGCGCGTCGAACAGCGGAGTCACGCGCAGGGAGCGGATGTAATTCTGCGGCACGCTCTCGAGCCAGACCGTCTGCCAGATGCCGCTCTGCGGTGTGTACCAGATGCCGTGCGGGTGCAGCGTCTGCTTGCCGCGCGGGAGCTGGGACTTGTTGGTCGCGTCGCGCACGCACACAAGGATCGTGTTTTCCTTGGCCAGCACCTCGGTGATGTCCACCGTGAACGGCAGATAGCCGCCCGTGTGCGTGGCCAGCTCCACACCGTTGCACCACACGGTCGCGGTCTGATCGACCGCGCCGAAGTGCAGCAGCACGCGGCCGATGTTGAACCCGTGCGGCAGCGTGACCGTGCGGATGTACCACAGGTATTCCTCCGGCTGCAGGATGTGTCCCACGCCGGACAGCTCGCTCTCGGGCGAGAAGGGCACGAGGATCGTGCCGTCGGCCTGCGCGGGCTTTTGCGCGCTCGTCGTGATCGCGTAGCTCCACGGGCCGTTGAGATTCAGGTAGCTGTCGCGCACCATCTGCGGCCGGGGATACTCCGGCAGGGGCTGCGCGCGATCGAGCGTGTCCGCCCAGGGTGTCTGCATAACGTGGCCTCCTTTTCCCGCCGGCGGCGCGCCGGCAGAACAGTTGTGATCTATTTTACAGGATTTTTGCGCGCTTGTTAAGCCCCTGCGCGCGGATTTTTTTCGCGTCTGCGCATGCCTGTATTCCGGATGAAACGGGAAAAAAGGGCCAAAATGCACAAAATGCTGCAAATTTTCCGCAAAGATCGGTCTTGTCAGCATTTTTTCAGGTTCGTTAATATTTAAATTAGTACAATTTGATGTTTTTCCACCGTTTTTGGTGGACGAAAATGGGGTGGTGTGCTAAGATATGTGGGTCAAAAAATAGAGAGGTGATGCAAATGCCCTTTAAGTTTCATGGCGGAGTTCATCCCAACTACATGAAGGCGCCGGACGTTCCGGTGACCGTCATTGCTCCTCCGCCGCAGGTCGTGCTCCCGGTGATGCAGCATATCGGCGCACCCTGCAAGCCGCTGGTCGAAGTGGGCGACTATGTGAAGATGGGTCAGAAGATCGCTGACAATCCTGCACCCGTCTCCGCCCCCATCCATGCGACTGTCTCCGGCAAGGTGATTGCCATCGAGCCGAGACCCCATCCGCTGGGCGACATGGTCCCCGCGATCGTGATCGAAAACGACTTCCAGGACACCCCCTGCACGGATCTCGCGCCGCTGACGCCCGAGCAGATGAAGGATCCTGAGGCCATTCTCGAGCGCATCCGCGAGGCCGGTATCGTCGGTCACGGCGGCGCCATGTTCCCGACCGCGTTCAAGATCCGCGGCGGTCTTGGCAAGGTCGACACGCTCATCATCAACGGTGCAGAGTGCGAGCCGTACCTCAACGGCGACCACCTGACCATGAAGAACCACCCTGAGGAACTGCTCAAGGGCATCGAGCTGGCGCGCATCGCGTCCGGTCTCGATAAGGCGTACTACGGCATCGAGAAGAACAAGCAGGACGCCATCGACCTGCTCCTGTCGAAAAACCCCGCGCAGTACGGCGTGGAGATCGTGCCGGAGAACGTCAAGTACCCGCAGGGCGCTGAGAAGATGCAGATCAAGGCCATCACGAACCGTGAGGTCAAGCCCGGCGGCCTGCCGTCCGGCGTCGGCTGCAACGTCATCAGCACCCAGACGGCTTACGCCATCTACCGCGCCTGCTACGAAGGCATGCCGAGCATCGAGCGTGTCCTCACCGTCGCCGGCAGCGCCATGGGCGATAAGTCCTACAACCTGCAGTGCCGCTTCGGCACCCCGTTCAGCTACATCGTCGAGCAGTGCGGCGGCTTTGTCGTCGAGCCGAAGAAGATCGTGCTCGGCGGCCCCATGATGGGTCTGATCGCCACGAATCTCGAGGCGCCCAACATCAAGGGTACCGCGGGCATCCTGTTCTTCACCGATAAGGAAGACCGCTCGGTCGAAAACCCGACGTGCATCCACTGCGGCAAGTGCCTGACGGTCTGCCCGATGAAGCTCGAGCCGCTGTATATGTACAAGTACTTCCAGAACCGTGACTTCGAGAACATGCAGAAGTACCACATCCTCGACTGCTTCGAGTGCGGCAGCTGCTCGTACAACTGCCCGGGCCGTCTGCCCCTGACCCACACCTTCAAGACCGCAAAGCTCCTCTTCGCCGCCCGCGCGGCGGAAGAAAAGGCCCGCGCGGAAGCCGCTGCAAAGGAGGCTGAAACGAAATGACACCGAAAGAATTTACCTTTGACGCTGCCTATCAGCCTCAGGTTCGCGCCAAGCGCGGCACGCGCGAGATTATGCTCGATGTGATCATCGCCCTGCTCCCGGCTCTGTGCGTCGGCGTGTGGCAGTTCGGCGCGCAGGCGCTCATCCCGCTGGCCGTGTCGGTCGTGTCGTGCGTGGTTTTTGAGTGGGCTTACCGCAAGCTCCTGAAAAAGCCCGACACCATCGGCGATCTGTCCGCCGTGGTCACCGGCATCCTGCTCGCGTTCACCCTGCCCGCCAACTGCAAGTGGTGGCTGCCGATCATCGGCGCGTTCTTCGCCATCGTGGTCGTCAAGCAGCTCTACGGCGGCATCGGCAAGAACTTCCTCAACCCGGCGCTCGCCGGCCGTGCGTTCCTGCTCGCGTCCTACGCGCTGTTCATGACCACGTGGGTCGTGCCCGGCAGTCTGGCCGGCGTTGTGGACGCCGAGACCATGGCCACCCCGCTGAGCTATATGAAGGCCGGCGAGGCGCTGCCGCAGTATTTCACGCTGAAGTCCATGTTCCTCGGCACGATGCCCGGCTGCCTCGGTGAAGTGAGCGCGCTCGCGCTGCTCATCGGCGGCGTGTACCTGCTGTGCCGCAAGGTCATCACCTGGCACATCCCCGTGTCGTTCATCGGCTCCGTCGCCCTGCTGACGCTCATCTTCGGCAGCAAAAACGGCGGCGGCTACACCCACGTCGAGTGGATGCTCGACAACCTCCTGACCGGCGGCCTGCTGCTCGGCGCCTTCTTCATGGCGACCGACTACAGCACCAGCCCCGTCACCGCTCCCGGCCGCATCATCTACGGCGTCGGCTGCGGCGCGCTGACCGTGCTCATCCGCGTGTTCGGCGGCTTCCCGGAGGGCGTTTCCTTTGCCATCCTCATCATGAACTGCTGCGCGTGGATGTTCGACAAGCACACCCAGCGCCGTCAGTTCGGCGTCAGCCGCGAGGACGTCAAGGCCAAGAAGGCCGCTGCAAAGGCTGCGAAGAAAGAAGCAAAGGAGGCTGCTGCAAATGGCTGAAAAGACTGAAAAGAAATCCGGCGGCGGCCAGATCATCAAGCTCGCGCTCGTGCTCTTTGCCGTGTCCGCGATCATGGCGCTTGCCCTCGGCCTCGTTTATGAGGTGACGAAGGACACCATCGCCATGCGCGCAGCCGAGACGACCAAAAACGCATACGCCAACGTTCTCCAGGCTGACGACTACGCAGAGCAGGCCGATTTCGAGAACGACGGCACCATCACCAAGCTCAGCGTCGCCACCACCGGCGGCGAGCAGACCGGCTACGTCGCCGAGACCACGTTCTCCGGCGCACAGGGCATGATCACCATGGTCGTCGGTCTCGACAGCGACTATAACTGCACCGGTGTGTACATCACCAAGCATTCCGAGACCTCCGGCCTCGGCGCCAAGGCGGCCGACACCACCGACGGTGCCTGGCGCGACAATCTCGTCGGCCAGGGCGACGGCCTTGCGCTGACGAAGGACAAGGGCACGGTCGCGGCCATCTCCGGCGCGACGATCACGTCCCGCGCCGTCGTCACCGAAGTGCAGACCGTCATCAACGCGGCCAAGTCGCTGGGTTAAGGAGGGCTGAAGCATGAATATCAAACAACAGTTCAAGGAAGGCCTCATTACCAACAACCCGGTTCTCGTGCAGCTCATCGGCATGTGCGCGACCATGGCCATCACGACCAGCCTCTTCAACGGCATCGGCATGGGCCTGTCCGTGCTCGTCATCCTGACGTGCTGCAATGTGGTCATTTCTCTCATCCGTAAGGTCATCCCGAATGACATCCGTCTGGCCATCTTCGTGCTGGTCATCGCGAGCTTCGTCACGATCGTCGACCTGGTGCTGCAGGCTTACGTTCCCGCGCTGAGCGCGTCTCTGGGCGTGTTCATCCCGCTGATCGTCGTCAACTGCATCATCATCGGCCGCGCCGAAGCGTTCTGCCAGAAAAACCCCGTCGGCCCGTCGTTCTTCGACGGCATCTTCCAGGGCCTCGGCTACACGCTCGTGCTCATCGCCATGTGCGTCATCCGTGAGCTGCTCGGCAAGGGCTCGTTCGGTACCGGCATCTTCAACACCATCGGGGGTGTCATCGGCACCGGCAACGGCATTCAGATCTTCCCGGCCGAGTACGGCGCGCTTGTGCTCACGCTCCCGATCGGCGGCTTCATTACGCTCGGCTGCCTGATCGCGCTCATGCAGTATGCGCTGCGCAAGTCCGCCGAGAAGAAGGAAGCCAAGGAAAAAGCGCTCGCTGCGCAGGAAAAGGAGGCGGCATAACATGAGTTCATCGACCGGTATTTTTGCCATCATCCTCAGCGCCGTCCTGACGAATAACTTCATTTTCTCGCAGTTCCTCGGCTGCTGCCCGTTCCTCGGCTGCTCGAGCAAGATCGACACCGCCGCCGGCATGGGCCTCGCCGTTACGTTCGTCATGGGCCTCGCGTCCGCCATCTGCTGGCTGGTCAACCTGCTGCTCGTGCAGCTCGGTCTCCAGTTCCTGCAGACGATCGCTTACATCCTCGTCATCGCCGCGCTCGTGCAGTTCATCGAGATGTTCCTCAAAAAGTCCATCCCGTCGCTGTACTCCGCGCTCGGCATCTACCTGCCCCTGATCACCACCAACTGCGCCGTGCTGGGCGTCGTGCTGCTCAACACGCAGTACACCTTCGGCTTTGTGCAGAGCGTGGTCTACGGTGTGTTCGGCGGTCTCGGCTTCATGCTCGCCATCTGCCTGTTTGCAAGCGTGCGTGAGAAGCTCGAGTTTGCCGACTATCCGGAGTGCTTCGAGGGCTTCCCGATCTGCCTCGTCTCTGCCGGTCTGCTGGCCCTGGCTTTCATGGGCTTCTCCGGCATGAAGATCGGCTAAGGAGGGCATGAATATGGATTTTAAATTGATTCTCGAGGGCATCGCTGTCCTCGGCGCCATGGGCGCCATCTTCGGCGCGCTGCTGGCCTTTGCCGCGAAGATCTTCTATGTGGAGGTCGACCCCAAGCAGGAAGCCGTCCGTGCGTGCCTCGCCGGCGCCAACTGCGGCGGCTGCGGCTACCCCGGCTGTGACGGCTATGCCGCCGCGGTCGCGGCCGGCAAGGCTCCGGTCAACTGCTGTGTGGCCGGCGGTCAGGCCGCTGCCGATCAGATCGCCGAGATCATGGGCGTCTCCGCCGGTGCGGAGGAGAAGATGGTCGCGTTCGTGCCGTGCTCCGGTGCGGAGGGCGTCGCCGTCAAGCGCTTCAACTACTCCGGCCCGCAGGATTGCCAGGCTGCCATGCTGTTCGGCGGCAAGAGCAATAAGGAGTGCCGCTTCGCCTGCATCGGTCTCGGCAACTGCGCCAGAGCCTGTAAGTTCGGCGCGATGCACATCGTCAACGGTGTCGCCAAGGTCGACCGCGACAAGTGCGTCGGCTGCATGGCCTGCGCCGATGCCTGCCCGAAGAAGATCATCGAGCGTGTGCCGTACAAGCAGGCCGTGCTCGTTGGCTGCCGCAATCAGGACAAGGGCGCCGTCACGCGCAAGATCTGCGATGTCGGCTGCATCGGCTGCATGAAGTGCCAGCGTGAGTGCCCGGCGGACGCCATCAAGATCGAGAACTTCGTGTCCAAGATCGACTATGACAAGTGCGTCGGCTGCGGCCACTGCGCCGATATCTGCCCGCGCGGTATCATCAACCTGCTCGACATGGTCAAGCAGTAAGCTGCCAAAACCCAAAAACAGACGGACATCCCGGTGTCCGTCTGTTTTTTTGCGCACCGGCGGCAAAGCGTCCCTTTCCCTGCGGGGCGGAATGTGTTACAATAAATCAATCAACGTGAGGAGGCCGCCATGTACCAGACCAGACCCGACGACTATGATGCGTTCCGGTGCATCGCCGGTGCGTGTCCGCAGACGTGCTGCGCCGCGTGGGAGATCGTTGTCGACCCCGACGCGCAGGATGCCTATCTGCGCCTGCGGCATCCGCTGGCGGAAAAGCTCCGGCGCGTGATGCGCGTGGACGCGGACGGCGACACCTACTTTGCGCAGACGGACGGGCGCTGCCCGTTTCTGTGTGCGGACGGTCTGTGTGAGCTGCAGCGCACGCTCGGCGCGCAGAGCCTGTGCCGCACCTGCCGCGATTTTCCGCGCTGGGAGGTGCTGCTGTGCGACCGGGTGGAGCAGGGGCTGTCCCTCGCGTGCCCGGAGGCCGCGCGGCAGCTGCTCGCGCGCACCGCGCCGCTGCGCTTCGAGTCCGTGCGGATACCGGATGACGGCTATGTACCCGGCGCGCGGGAGCGGCGGCTGACGGAGGCGCTCATGGCGGTGCGCGACCGGACGCTCGCGCTGCTGACGCGGCCGGGGCATACGGCGCGGGAGAACCTCGCGGCGGCGGAGGCGTTTGCCCGCGCGGCGCAGCGTCTGCTCGACGGACACCGGCTCGCGGCGCTGGCTGCCGGAAACGTGCCGCAGCGGGGCATGGATGCGTGCGCCGCGCCCCTGACGCCAGCAGCGCTGGCGGCGGCGTTTGCATCGCCCGAGCCGCTTGATCCGCAGTGGCCGGAGCTGCTCCGGCGCGTGGCCGCGCTGCCGGTCTGCCCGCCGCCCCGGCTGACGCAGACGCAGCAGATGTGCCTCGCGCAGGCGATCATCTGGCGGCACGGTATGGACGCGCTCGACGACCGCGACGTGGTTTTCCCCGTGCGGTATGCCGCGGCGGCGCTGTGGCTGCTCGACTGCCTTGCGGTTGTGAGCGGGCGGACGGACGCGCAGCTTGTCGTGTGCGTCATGCGCGAGACGGAAAATGACCCCGAGGCGCTGCCGCGGCTGCGCGCGGGGCTGCAAAATACGGCAAAATTATGAGGCTTAGGAGGCACTCAAGGATGAAAAAATGTGACTGCAAGATCGTGAACACCCTCAGCAGGTACCCGAAGGTCTGGCCGTGGCTCGGCGTGGCGGGCTACGCGCTCGACGGCGCGGAGCTCGTGCTCAAGCACACCCGCTGGGGCAAGATGAACTACAAGGCGCGTATGCTCGTGCACGGTGCAGGTGCAGGGCTGCTGTGTCTCGGCGCGGGCGTACACACGGCGCAGGCGGTCGCCGCCGGCATGGTCAATGTCCCTGCCGCCGTGACCGGCGCGGTCATCGGCACCGGCATCGTCGGGCTGAACTATACGCACGCCGAGGCAAAGAAGATCGGCGTCAAGCGCGCGCGTGTGCTGCACCGCGTGTTCTGCGCCATGACCGGCCTCGGCATCGCCGCGCACGTGATCGGCGTCAAGCGTCCGAGACACTGAGCGCCGCCGCGTCGGGCGTTTGCCGGAGAGGCAGCGTACGCGCGCAAGCACTTTTGACAGTCTGACAGCCACGGGAATATCCCCGTGGCTGTTGTTGTGCTGCGCGCATCTGTGTGGTAATATGAGACCGGACAGGATGCAAAATCGCAATTCGGAGGTCAGGCGAAATGAAGAAAGAGAAACGCTTCGAGATCGTGTATCAGGAAGGCGGTTTCATGGGCGCAAAAACGATCTATGTGGATAAAGAGACGGGCGTGAATTATCTCTTTATCGTAAGCGGATATGCGGGTGGATTGACGCCGTTGTTGGATGCGGAGGGAAAGCCGGTCATCACAAAAGGGACTGCCGGCTGATAAAACCGCGTTTCCCATCCGGTGCAAAAGGCGCTTTGCCATGGTAGAGAAAAGACCGGCGCGGCCAGAATGGCCGCGCCGGTCTCTTTTGTATTTGTATGGGTATCGGTCGGCGCTCAGCCGGTGGTGACATAGCTGCCCGACTCCGGTGCCTTGGCGAGAAACGGCACGAAGCGCGTCGCGGCGTCAAAGCTGCTGTCGGCGGCGATGACGCTGCGCAGCGTGGCGGCGTTATCAGCCGTTGCGAACACGCACACGCGGTCAAACAGCTTCGGCAGCACCGTCATGTCCTGCCCGGAGAGCTTGGCCTTTTCCTGCAGGATGGAATCCGCGCTCACGATCGCGCTCACGCGCAGACCCGTGGCACTCAGGCTCGTGCGCAGGTACTTTGCCAGCGCGACGACCGCGTCCGTGCGCGAGGGCGAGCCTGTCTGGCCCGCATATTTGAGCTCTGCGGCCGCAAGCGGCTGCTGTAGGTACGAGAACGCGACCTCATCAAAGCCGAGCTCCCGCAGCTCCTTGCAGAGGCTGACGAGATACGTGCGCGTGAAGGTGTTGTACGGGTCGACCCAGCCGCCGGAGCTGTCGGTGTATGCGCTGCCGGACGCGGTCTGCTGCGCGGTGGCGGCGTAGCGCTCGGCCATGAGCGAGTCCACGCACGTACTCACGACCGCGACGAGGTAGATGTTCTGCCCCTTGACGGACTGGATCGCGTCGGCGAGCTCGGCCGTGCCGTTGACGCCGTAGGCCGATGCCTCCGAGACGCCGGACTTCCAGCTGAGCGTGCCGCCGGGCGATTTCATCTGCAATACGAGGGCGTTGCCGCCGGCGGCCTTCACGGATGCCGCGGCGCGCGTGAGCCCTTCGGGCGTGATCTTGTCGGCGGTCAGATACTGCGCGTGCAGCTCCGAGAGGCCCTTGCCCGCGTCGGAGATGATGCCGGAGTAGTCCGGATCTTCAAGCACGAGCTCGGTGTCGACCGTCTCAGGCTGGCCGTCGTCCGTCACGGGGGCGGGCGTCTCCATGATGGGAAAGACGACGTGCAGCGAGCCGTCGCTGCCGTAGACGATGTATTTCTGGCCGGCGTAGAACAGGATCACGGCCAGCACGATCAGACCGGCGAGGATCCACAAGAGCACCGGCCAGACCTTGCCCCGGCTGCGCCGGGCGCGGTAGACGTCGTTTCGATGGGCGCGCATCGGCACACCTCCTTTGGGTCAGGCGGCTTCAGCCGCGGTTTTCGATGTCGCTGATGAGCGCGACGCGGCGCGCATGGCGGCCGCCTTCAAAGTCCGTGGTCAGGAAGGTGTCCACGATCTTGAGCGCGAGGCCCGTGCCGAGCACGCGCGCGCCCATGGCGAGGATGTTCGCGTCGTTGTGGCGGCGGGTCATCTCTGCCGAGTAGCAGTCGCCGCACAGGGCGGCGCGGATGCCCTTGACCTTGTTGGCGGAGATGGAGATGCCGATGCCCGTGCCGCAGATGAGGATGCCGCGCTCGCATTCCCCGCCCGCGACCGCGCGCGCGACGGCCTCGCCGTAGATGGGGTAGTCGCAGCTCTCCTCGCTGTAGGTGCCGAAGTCCTTGTAGGCAAGGCCCAGCTCGTCGAGATGGCGCATGACCTCCTGCTTGAGGGCATAGCCGCCGTGGTCACATCCGATCGCAATCATATACAATACCTCGATTTCTGAAATTTCCCGGCGTTAAAATGGCCAGTCCGGGAGCCATTTGAGCACATTCCATGCGTAGCTGCGCGAAACCGTCACGCCCGTGAGCACGGGGTAAAACAGCGCGAACAGCGCACCGCTTGCCGCGGTGAAGGCGTACACGATGCCGAAAGATCCCCGCTGCCGCAGCCGGTCGAACACATACCCGAGCGCGAGCACGAGAAAGAGCGTCGCCGCGAAGTAGTGGTATTCAAACGTCAGGCGCGAGATGAACACCCACGGCAGCACCTGCGCCAGATAGCCGACGAGGATAAACAGCGCCGTGCGGTCGCGCTTCCATGCGCGGTACGCGAGCACCGGCAGCGCCAGCAGCCCGCCCCAGCACAGCAGGGGATTGACGAACGCGCCGATGGTCGACACCGTCCCGTCGCCGTACGACAGGTAGTAGAGGATCGGCCGCAGGTCGAGCAGCCACTGCCACCAGCGCGAGGAATACGGATGCGTGGCGACAAGGCTGGAATGATACGTGAACATGAAGCGCTGGTTTTCCAGCACAATGGCGGCGTATTCGCGCGTGAAGTACATGCCCGCTCCGTGCAGGCCGCGCGCCGCGCCGTAGGGGTAGTAGCTCGCGTAGTAGATCATGCCCGGCACGAGCACGAAAAACACAAGGCAGAAGCCAATGTTGCCCAGCAGGCGGCGCGCATACCGGCGGCCGTCGCCGGCCCGGTGCGCCCGCACGCCCTGAAACACCCAGTGCAGCGCCCAGAGCACGCCGAGCCCCGCCCCGGCGTAGAGACATGTCCACTTTGTGGCCGCGCCCACGCCGAACGCAATGCCGCAGGCGGCGAGATGGCGCAGCTTGCCCTCCGTGAAGTACCGGTACAAAAACAGGTACATGAGCAGGATGAACAGCGTCGCAAAGCTGTCGATCGTCGCAATGCGCGTCTGCGTCAGGTGCATGAAGTCGCACGCCAGCAGCGCCGTACCGCACAGAGCCACGCGGTCGTCGCGGAACATGCGGCGCAGCAGGTCCCACATCAGCGGCAGCATGGCCACGCCGAAGAGCGCACCCATGCAGCGCCAGCCGAATGGCGTCATGCCGAAGAGCCGAATGCCGTGCGAGAGGATCACCTTGCCGAGCGGCGGGTGCGACACCTCATACGGGTACACGCCGCGCAGATGCTCATAGGCCGTGCGCGCGTGGTAGATCTCGTCAAAATACGAGCTGTTGTAGTACGTGGACGATGCCGGCACAGTGTCCGCCTCGTCGCAGAGGGCGGCTGCGGATGCCGGGCCCGTGATCTCGCGCACGGCGATGCGTTCACCCTGCGCGTCGAGCAGCGTAAGCTCGCCGAGCTCCAGATGTGTGCTCGCCGTGACACGCACATAGGCCGCCGTCGCGGGCGCAGTGTCCGCCGGCTGCGGCTGCAGCCATTTGAAGAGGTCGGCATAGCCCTGCGGCATCGTTCCGGCGGCGGTGTAGGTGATGCCGTCGTCGGAGTAGGCGAGGGTGTATTCGCCCGTGTACAGGCCGGTGTAGTACCAGACGGTATTGATGCTGTGCACGCCGTCGAGCGCAAGCGTGGCGCTCTCACCGGCCTCGAGCGTGCAAAAGTGCTGCGGGTCGCGCGCAGAGCCGAGCCCCGTGAACGCGGCGACGGCATACACCGCCGTCAGCACCGCGATGCCGATCCCGCCGCGGCGCGACGTGCGCCGGGGGATGGGGGCGCGTGCAGGCCACGCCAGCTGCAAAAACAGCGCCAGCGTCAGCGCGATGGCCGCCGCGGGCAAGATGATCCGAAGTGCCGCCATGCGCCGTTCCTCCCTTCGCCGGAGCGTTGGATGCTCGCGTTTGTCGGATGGTCTATATTATAGTACAGCGCGGCGGCGCTGTCCAGAAAAGAATCCGGCGGGCAGCTTCCGGCACTTGACAACGGTACGGAATAAAGTTAAAATAATGTGATTATATTTTTGGCGGCGGATGGAGCACCGCCACAAATATCGTTATGTTCCCGGCGGGTACGCTTGATGGCCCGCCTTTTCCAACTTGAAAAAATATTGTGAAGAAATCTGAAGAAACGGAGGATTACAATTTCATATGTCGTTACCAATAGCACTCGGTTGTATCATCGCAGCGCTTGTGGTTGGTTGTATCCTTGGCGGGCTCTACCGCAAAAAGGTCTCGGAACGCGAGATCGGCAGTGCGGAGGAGAAGGCCAAGCAGATCATAAATGATGCCTATAAGAGTGCCGAGAGCAAGCGGCGTGAGACCCTGCTCGAGGCCAAGGAAGAGATCCACAAGAGCCGTTCGGAGTATGAGCGCGAGGTCAAGGAGCGCCGCGCGGAGCTGCAAAAGCAGGAGCGCCGCCTTCAGCAGAAGGAGGAGACGCTGGACCGCAAGACGGACACGCTCGACAAAAAGACCGATGCCCTCAACCAGAAGATCGCCGCGATCGACACCAAGCAGAACGAGATCAACCAGCTCAAGAAGACCCAGATGGAGCTGCTCGAAAAGATCTCCGGCTACACGGTCGAGGAGGCCAAGACCTTCCTCATCAACAGCCTGAAGGACGATGTGGTGCACGAGCAGGCGCTCATGGTCAAGGAGCTGGAGAACCAGTACAAGGACGAGGCCGACAGCCGCGCCCGCGAGATCATCGCCACCGCCATCCAGCGCTGCGCCGCCGATCATGCCAGTGAGGTGACCGTGTCGGTCGTGCCGCTGCCGAACGACGAGATGAAGGGCCGCATCATCGGCCGCGAGGGACGCAACATCCGCGCCATCGAGACGCTTACCGGCTGCGACCTCATCATCGACGATACGCCCGAGACCATCACGCTCTCGAGCTTCGATCCCGTGCGGCGCGAAGTCGCGCGTATCGCGCTCGAAAAGCTCATTCAGGACGGACGCATCCACCCCGCCCGCATTGAGGAAATGGTCGCCAAGGCTCAGAAGGAGGTCAACGCCACCATCAAGGCCGAGGGCGAGCGCGCCGTTTTCGAGACGAACATCCACGGTCTGCATCCCGAGCTGATCAAGCTGCTCGGCCGCATGAAGTACCGCACCAGCTACGGCCAGAATGTGCTCAACCACTCCATCGAGGTTTCGCACATTGCAGGCCTGCTCGCTTCCGAGCTCGGCGTCGACGTGGCCACTGCCAAGCGCGCCGGTCTCCTGCATGACATCGGCAAGGCCATCGACCACGAGGTCGAGGGCAGCCATGTGACCATCGGCGTGAACATCGCCCGCAAGTACAAGGAGTCCGAAGAGGTCATCCACGCCATCGAGGCGCACCACGGCGACGTGGAGGCGCACACCGTCGTCGCCTGCCTGGTCCAGGCGGCCGACGCCATCTCCGCCGCCCGCCCCGGCGCCCGGCGCGAGAACATTGAAAACTATGTCAAGCGTCTGGAAAAGCTCGAGGAAGTCACCAAGAGCTTCCCCGGCATCGCCAACTGCTTCGCCATTCAGGCCGGCCGCGAGATCCGCATCATGGTCAAGCCCGAGGAGGTCTCGGAGGATCAGATGGTGCTGCTCGCGCGCGACATCGCCAAGAAGATCGAGGACGAGCTGACCTACCCCGGTCAGATCAAGGTCAATCTCATGCGCGAGACCAAGGCCGTCGATTACGCGAAGTGACCCAAAGCACAAACAAAACGCCCGCCAGGAATGGCCGGTGTTCGTAAGGCAGCGAACAGCCACAGCAGTTTGCACTGCTGTGGC
>ERZ835980.2266-NODE-2266-length-17909-cov-10.048841_pt1 | contig 17909 bp, 18 predicted proteins | sample MGYA00519943_ERZ835980 | MGnify/ENA primary metagenome ERZ835980 (study PRJEB31850, sample SAMEA3708791) | human gut metagenome | biome: human gut; feature: human-associated habitat; material: faeces | place: China | collected 2014 ... | reverse complement strand
GCGAGATCGGCTCGGACTACATCGTCGTCGGCCGCCCCATCACGCAGGCGGAGGATCCTGTCGCAGCCTATCGCCGCTGCGTCAGCGAGTTCGTGGGCTAAGCCATGCACTGCGACATCATCTTATTTGATTTGGACGGCACGCTGACCGACTCCGGGCCCGGCATCATGAAGGCCGGGCAGTATGCCCTGCGCGCATTTGGCATCGAGCGCGACTGGCGCGAGCTGTCGTTCTTCGTCGGCCCGCCGCTCAGCGAGACCTTCGCACGCTTCGTGCGCGCAGAGAATGTCGACGCCGCGGTCGCAAAATTCCGCGAATACTATCAGCAGGACGGCTGGCTCGACAACGCCCCCTACCCCGGCATTCCCACGCTGCTCGCGCATCTCAAAAGCGAGGGCAAGCGCCTCTTCGTTGCCACGTCGAAGCTCGACATCATGGCTGAGCGCATTCTGGAGCACTTCGGTCTTGCGCCCTACTTCGACGCCATCTGCGGCGCACCCGAGGGCGACAGGGAAGCGGGGAAAAAGGTGAACGTCGTAAAAGCCGCACTCAGGGCAGCCGGCTGCGACGATCTTTCCCGCGCCGTCATGGTCGGCGACCGCGAGCATGACGTCATCGGCGCGCATCTTGCGGGGCTCGACGTGATCGGCGTGCTTTACGGCTACGGCAGCCGCGAAGAACTCACCGCCGCCGGCGCTGACCAAATCGCCGAAACCCCGGAGGCATTGGAAACGCTAATTCTATCAGCAAACTGACATTTTGAAAGGAGAAGAGATAGAAATGGAGCATTTGGAACGCAGCATTGCGGAGGGCTTGCTCTCCATCCGCGCGGTATTCTTTCGCCCGAACGAGCCCTTCACCTGGGCCAGCGGCATCAAGAGTCCCGTCTACTGCGACAACCGCCTGATCCTGACCGCACCCGAGGTGCGCACGCAGGTGGAAAGTGCGCTGTGCGAGATCATTCGCGCCGACTATCCCAATGTGGAGGTGCTGATGGGTACGAGCACGGCGGGCATCGCCCACGCCGCCATCGTCGGCCACATGATGGGCCTTCCCATGGGCTATGTGCGCTCTTCCAGCAAGGACCACGGCCGCCAGAACCAGATCGAGGGCCGCCTTGAGCCGGGCCAGAAGGTCGTCGTCATCGAGGACCTCATCTCCACCGGCGGCAGCGTTCTGGACGTTGTGAACGTCCTGCGCGAAGCGGGCGCGGAGGTGCTGGGCGTTGCGAGCATCTTCACCTACGGTATGCAGAAGGGCCTTGACCGTCTCGCCGCCGCCAACGTGAAGAACCACAGCCTGACCAACTTTGACGTCATCGCCGACGTAGCGGCGAAGCAAAATTATATCCACCCCGAGGACGTTGCGCGTCTCATTCAGTTCCGCAACGACCCGTCGGATGAATCTTGGATCGGAGGAAAGAACTAACATGGAGCATTTGATCGACATTTTGCAGCTGACCACCCAGGAGATCGACGATATGGTCGCCATGGCCAACGACATCATCGACCATCCCGGCGCCTACGCACACAAGTGCGACGGTAAGATCCTCGCAACGCTCTTCTTTGAGCCCTCTACCCGCACGCGCCTGAGCTTTGAGTCCGCGATGCTCGGTCTTGGCGGCAAGGTGCTGGGCTTCTCGTCCGCCAACAGCTCTTCCGCCGCCAAGGGCGAGAGCGTTTCCGACACGGTGCGCACCGTCAGCTGCTATGCTGACATCATCGCCATGCGTCACCCCAAGGAGGGCGCGCCGCTGGTCGCCTCCATGCACTCCGAGGTCCCCGTCATCAACGCGGGCGACGGCGGTCACAACCACCCGACCCAGACGCTGACCGACCTTCTCACCATCAACCGTGAAAAGGGGCGCTTCAACGACCTGACCGTGGGCTTCTGCGGCGACCTCAAGTTCGGCCGCACCGTCCACTCCCTCATCAGCGCCCTGAGCCGCTACACCGGCATCAAGATCGTCCTCATTTCCCCCGAGGAGCTCAAGCTCCCCAGCTACGTGAAGAGCGAGGCGCTCAAGAAGAACAACATCCCCTACGAGCAGACGACCGACCTCGAAGCCGTCATGCCCGAGCTCGACATTCTCTACATGACCCGCGTTCAGCGCGAGCGCTTCTTCAACGAGGAAGACTACCTCCGCCTGAAGGACAGCTACATCCTCACCCCGGAGAAGCTGCGCAGCGCCAAGAAGGATCTCTGCATCCTGCACCCGCTGCCGCGCGTGAACGAGATCTCCGTTGCCGTGGACGATGATCCCCGCGCCTGCTACTTCAAGCAGGTCCGCAACGGCCGCTTCATCCGCATGGCGCTCATCCTCAAGCTGCTTGGTATTGAATAAGGGAGGGACTTACACATGATCATCGACGCTATTTCCAACGGTATCGTTATCGACCATATCTCCGCCGGCAAGGCGATGGAGCTCTACAACATCCTCGGCCTTGACAAGCTCGACTGCTCTGTCGCGCTGCTCAAGAACGTTTCCAGCGGCAAGCTCGGCCGCAAGGACATCATCAAGATTGATCAGGTGCTGGACCTTGACTGGGACGTCATCGGCTATGTCGACCCCGGCATCACCGTCAACATCATCAAGGACGGCGAGCGCATCGAAAAGCGCCAGCTCAAGCTGCCCGAGCGCATCACCAACGTCATCCGCTGCAAGAATCCCCGCTGCATCACCTCCGTTGAGCAGGAGCTGCCGCAGGTCTTCACGCTGACCGAAGAGAGCACGCGCACCTACCGCTGCCTGTACTGTGAGACCAAGGCCGAAAACTAAAAGAAGCCGAAAAAGAGGGAATATTACGCAGGAGATTTATGCCAGAAAGAAGCGACACGCGAATGCGTGCCGCTTCTTTGTTATCGCTTTGCTGTCCCACCCGTAAAAAAACCGGCCATGCGCTTATGCGCATGGCCGGTTTTTCATAGTCTGACAGCTTTATTCGCCGATCTGGTTCTCGATCAGGTCGACCAGTGCGTCCACGGCCTCCTTCTCATCGACGCCGTCCGCGATCAGCGTAATGGCAGTGCCCTGCACGATACCCAGGCTCAGCACGCCCAGCAGGCTCTTGGCATTGACGCGGCGCTCCTCCTTCTCCACCCAGATGCCGCTCTTGAACTCGTTGGCCTTCTGGATAAAGTAGGTAGCGGGTCTGGCGTGCAGACCGACTTCATTCTTGACAGTGATTTCCCGTGTATACATGGAATAGCACTCCTTATACCACAATTTTTTCCGAAATGGTGAAAAACATAGCTCCCATCATGCTTATTATAGCGAAAATACCGCTCCATTTCAATGGGCATTGATACGAAATTTGTACCACCCCCTGTGGAATTCCCTGAATAATTCGTCGAATTACACAAACTCTCCGCCTTACTTCAGCTCCACCACTGTCACCCCGGCCTCGCCCTCGCCGTAGCGGCCCAGGCGGAAGCTCTTGACGGCCCTGTTCTTCTTCAGCATCTGGTGTACGGCGGCACGCAGTGCGCCGGTGCCCTTGCCGTGGATAATGGTGACGGTACCCAGCTTGGAGCGCTGCGCCGCGTCCAGATAGTTCTCCACCACGCTCTCAGCCTCCAGCGTTTCCAGCCCTCGGATGTCCAGCTCTGCGGAGGCCCGTGCGCCGGTGCTGATCTGCACCGTGGCGCTGCTGCCGCCGGCGCGGGACTTGGCCGCCTGCTTTTTCTTCTCGGCGATCTCCTCCGCCGTCTCCAGCAGCCGCACCTGGGACGCCTTCACGGTCATCTTCATCTTCCCCGCCTGCAAAAGCAGGGTGCCGTCGCCGTTGACCGCCAGTACCGCAGCCGCCGTCCGGACACCGGCCAGCTCCACCGTGTCGCCCGCGGCGATGGGGCGGCTGGGCGCGGGGATAGGCTCCGCCGCCTCGTCATGCTGATGCAGCGCCGCCTCCGCCTCCTTCAGGCGGCGGCGCACATCGGCCTTGCCGTCGTTCACGGTCTGATAGTCGGCGCGCTGCTGCTGTTTCCGGAGCTGATCCAGCTCGGCGAACACCTGATCCGCCTGCTGCTGAGCCTGCCGCACAATGCGCCGTGCCTCGGCCTCGCCCTTGGTGCGGGCGTTCTCCTTGGCCTTCTCCATCTGCTCGCGGAAGGTGCGGGCCTTGCGGGCATCCTCCTCCCGCTGCTGCCACAAGCGGTCCGCCTCGTTCTGAGCCTTCTCCAGCCGCTGGCGCTTCTCCTCCAGCTGGGTCAGTACATCCTCGAACCGCACGGATTCGCTGTCCATCTGGGCCTTGGCAGCCTCGATGACGCTCTCGTCCAATCCCAGCCGCCGCGAGATGGCAAAGGCGTTGGACTTGCCCGGAATGCCGATAAGCAGCCGGTACGTGGGCCGCAGGGTCTGCACGTCAAACTCGCAGCTGGCATTCTCCACCCCCGCCGTAGTCATGGCGAAGGTTTTCAGCTCCGCATAGTGGGTGGTAGCCGCCGTCAGCGCCCCCTTGCCCCGCACGTCCTGGATGATGGCGATGGCCAGCGCCGCGCCCTCCACGGGATCTGTACCCGCGCCCAGCTCGTCGAACAGGATCAGGCTCCGGTCATCCGCCTGCTTCAGGATCTCCACAGTGTTGGCCATGTGGGCCGAGAACGTGGACAGGCTCTGCTCGATGCTCTGCTCATCGCCCACGTCCGCCAGAATGCGGTCAAACACCTGCACGGCGCTCTGGTCCCCTGCGGGGATGTGGAGGCCGCACTGGGCCATGAGGCTCAGAAGCCCAATGGTCTTGAGCGTCACGGTCTTGCCGCCGGTGTTGGGGCCGGTGATGACCAGCGTATCGAACCGTCCGCCCAGCTCCACCGTCACCGGCACGGCTTTGGCCTGATCCAGCAGGGGATGCCTCGCCTTTTTCAGGTCGATGCCGCCGCGTTTGCGCACCAGCGGCCGCCCCGCGTTCATGGCATAGCTCAGCTGTGCTCTGGCAAAAATAGCGTCCAGCTGCACCAGCACATCGTAGTTGTAGAGGATGGTCTCCCGCGCCGCGGCGCACTCACCGCTGAGGACCCGCAGGATGCGATCGATCTCCTTGTCCTCCTTGGCCTCCAGCTCCTTCATCTCGTTGTTGGCCTGCACCACGCCCATGGGCTCCACAAACAGCGTGGCGCCGGAGGAGGACACATCGTGGACAAGGCCCGGCAGACTGCCCTTGCACTCCGCCTTCACCGGCACCACAAATCGGCCGTCCCGCTGGGTGATGAGGGCCTCCTGCAGCACCTTGGCGTAGGAGGGGGAGGAGATGATGCGCTGCAGGATCTGGCGGCCCTTGGTGGCCGCCACCCGCATCTGCCGCCGGATGTCCGCCAGCTCGGGGCTGGCAGTGTCGGCGATGGTCTCCTCGTCCAGGATGGCCCCGCGGATGCGGTCCTCCAGATATTTATTGGGCCGCAGGGCGGAGAACAGCCGGTCGATGGCCGTGGGTTCCCCCTGCCGCTCCGCATCGTAGTCGCTGACCCGCCGTGTGGCTGTCAGCACGCCGGCAATATCCAGCAGCTCCCGTGTGTTCAGCATACCGCCGTGGTCGGCGCGGTTCAGCGGCTGCGCCACATCCTTCACGCCGGTGAAGGACGGGCTGCCGTGGAGCCCCAGCCGCACCTTGGCGGCGTCTGTCTCGTCCAGCAGATGGCTGACCGTCTCCGGCTCCGTGGAGGGCCGCAGCCTGCGGCACCGCTCCTTGGCCTCATCGCTGACGGCCCGCTGAGCCAGCATCTCCAGCACGGCGGGCAGCTCCAGCGTCCGCATGGATTTTTCAAATAAGTCGCTCATATGTATGTCCTCATATCAAAAGGGATTTGTAGTAGTCCAATGTCCGGAAGCTCCGCTCCAGCTGTCCGGCAATAAACGCCTCACCGGCGTGGTCCAGCTCCCGCAGCGCCTCCGGTTCCAGCGTAAAGCCGTACAGTCTCCGGCTGTCGCAGTACAGCACGTGCCGCAGCGCCGCCAGACCCGCCGCCGTCAGCGGCATACTCAGGCCGCCCAACCGCTTGCACCCGCCGCAGTGTACCACGCCGTGTACCACGTCCAGCATGGGAGCTTCCGGCTCCTCCCTGCCGCACACGGCGCACCCTGACGCCAGCGGCTCAAACCCCGCCAGCGCCATGAGCCGGAACTGGAACGCCGCCTTCACCAGCCGCGGCTCCTTGTGCAGATAGCACAGGGCGTACAGCGCGTTCAGCAGCAGCGACAGGATCTCCGGCGATGTCGTCTCCTCGGCGCACACCGCCTCCGCCGCCTCCGCGAAGTAGGACGCCAGCGATAAAAGCACGATGTCCTGCCGCACGCCGTCGAACAGCTCCAGCGTGGATGCCTCGTCCAGCATATGCCAGTTTCCCCGCTTATACAGCGTCAGCTCCGAATACGCCAGCAGCTGGCTGGCGGCGGCAATACGGCTGTTTTTCCGCCGCGCGCCCCGTGCGATCAGGGGGATCTTCCCCATGTCCGGCGTCAGCACCGTCAGGATCTTGTCGGCTTCCTTTGTCTCCGTGACCCGCAGCACCAGACCGGTGGTCACTGTTTTTCCGTTTTGCATACTGCCTCCTGTTGGCCGCGCCACAGCAGATACGCCTCCGGCGCACCGGTGTCGCAGAACAGCTCCCAGTAGTCCATGGCCGTCACCTCCCCTGCTCTTAGCATGGAGGTCTGGCCTCAAATTATCGCAGGGAAAGTTTGCCGCACAGAGGTTCTGCCCCGCCCGCGTTCGTTTCGCCGCGGCTCCGTTCCCGCACATTGCAGGGGTCGGCGTCCCCGACGGCCCGCGATTCTTTTTCCGAAGGGAATATTCCGCGCTTCCGAGCGCGGGTCACTTTTGGCCGCAGCGACCTGCCGACTTTTTCCTTGCATGCCTCCGGCGGGGAATGTTCCGCGCCCCCGAGCGCGGGTCACTTTTGGCCGCGTACCCCGCGAAAGCCAAAATATATGCTGATCGTCGTACAACGAATCGCTTGTACGTCTCTCCCCGCTGCCGCTCCCGTGTTCCGCGCGGCGATGCGCTGGTTTATCGGCTTTGCGGCGGCGTGTTGGCATGCCGTTTTACAAAATGCGCTTCGTAGCAGCGCGTATTTTTTATATTCTGCGGCCCAACTGGCCGCACCTACACTTGCTGCCAGCGGCGGCAAGTGCGCGATTTGATAATCGCCTATATCGGTAGACCCACCGACTTTCCCTGCCCACCACGTCAGCGGCAGCGAGGGTAGACCCATGGTCAATTCCATGCAGAACCTTTTCCCGCCGCATTGAAACCGGCACAAAGGAAATCCAAAAACCATTGGTTTTTGGCGGCGCTTTTGCCCACTTTTGCCGCTGTTGGCAAAAGTGGGTCGCTCCGGAGAGCGAAATATCCCCGCGCCCGAGGGCGCGGAACCCTCTCTGCCGGAGGCCCGCAGGCGCGGCCTCTCTCACTCCTCGTTATACCCCTGGCTGCGGATAAAATTCACATTGTCCCGCCAGTTTTCCTTGACCTTTACCCACGTCTCCATGTACACCTTGGTACCCATGAACTTCTCGATGTCCCGCCGCGCCAGGGAGCTGATGCGCTTGAGCATCTCGCCGCCCTTGCCGATGATAATGCCCTTGTGGCTGGCCTTTTCGCAGTAGATGGTCACATCCAGATCGATGATGCCGCTGTCCTCCCGCTCGGAGAACCGCGTCACCTCCACCGCCGTGCCGTGGGGGATCTCCTTGTCCAGACACCGCAGCATCTTCTCCCGCACGATCTCGGCGCACACCTGGCTGTCCGCCTGATCGGTGGTCATGCCATCGGGGAACAGTTGGGGTCCCTCCTGTGCGTACTTGGCCAGCTGGGCCATCAGGTCATCCAGCCCGTCCCCTGTCCGTGCGGAGATGGGGATGATGGCATCGAAGCCGTCATACGCCTCACTGTACGCTGCGATGACCTCCAGCAGCGCCTCCTTCTTCTCCACCGTGTCGATCTTGTTGATACACAGCACGCAGGGCAGATGCTCCTCCTGAATACGCTGGAGCAGCACCCGCTCCGGCTCTCCCACATGGGCGATGGGCTCCACCAGCAGCAGCGCGCACTCCACGTCGCTCAGGCTCTCCCGCACCACCTTCACCATGTAGTCGCCCAGACGGCTGCGGGGCTTGTGCAGGCCCGGGGTGTCCAGCAGCACGTACTGGGTGCCGTCCCGATTCACCACGCCGTAAATGCGGTTGCGGGTGGTCTGGGGCTTGTCCGACACGATGGCGATCTTCTCGCCCACCAGCGCGTTGGTCAGACTGGACTTGCCCACATTGGGCCGTCCGCATACGGTGATCATCGCCGTTTTCGTAATTTTTTCCATCAGGTGATCCTCAACTTTCTTTCATTTGAGCATTTTTGTATATTCATTTCCGTTCCAGACCCAGGACGGCCATGACGGCCTCCTCCCGCGCCCGCATCCGCGCCTTTTGCGGTCCCTCGTCCATGTGGTCGTAGCCCAGCAGGTGCAGCACCGAGTGTACCGCCAGATACGCCAGCTCCCGCCGGTTGCTGTGGCCGTACTCCTTGGCCTGCGCCTTCACCCGCTCCAGTGAGATGGCCATGTCACCCAGCGGCACGAAGCCGGTGGCCACGTCCGCGTCCTCCTCTGCGGGCAGTTCGCCCTCCGCCAGCTCCAGCGCCGGAAAGCTCAGCACATCCGTGGGCCTGTCCACCTGCCGCATCTCGCGGTTCAATTCCTGTATGCCCGCATCGCCGGTGACATATACGTCCACCTCGCAGGGCACGTTCACGCCCTGCTCCGTCAGGGCCGTGCGGATGACCTTCCTCAGGAAGCTCTTTGTGCTGTCGCTGACCCCCGGCACGTCCGCCGTCACAGGGATATAGTGTCGTTTCATTTCTTTTTCTCCTCAAATTTCGCGTAAGCCTCGATGATACGCTGCACCATGACGTGGCGCACCACGTCCTCCTTGGTGAGCTTGCAGATGGCCACGCCCTCCACATCCCGCAGCACCTTCATGGCCTCCTTCAGGCCGCTGATCTTGTCGGCGGGCAGGTCGATCTGGGTCACGTCGCCGGTGATGACCACCTTGGAGCCAAAGCCCATACGGGTCAGGAACATTTTCATCTGCTCGCGGCTGGTGTTCTGGGCCTCGTCCAGAATGATAAAGCTGTCGTCCAGCGTCCGGCCGCGCATATAGGCCAGCGGCGCCACCTCGATGTTGCCCCGCTCCAGATATTTCTGATACGTCTCCGCGCCCAGCATGTCAAACAGCGCGTCGTACAGCGGCCGCAGGTAGGGATCTACCTTGCTCTGTAAATCGCCGGGCAGAAAGCCCAGCCGCTCGCCGGCCTCCACGGCGGGCCGCGTCAGGATGATGCGGTTCACCTGCTTGTCCCGGAAGGCGGCCACCGCCGCCGCCACCGCCAGATACGTCTTTCCCGTACCGGCGGGACCCACGCCGATGGTGACGGTCTGCTTCAGAATCGCGTTGACGTACTCCTTCTGGCCGATGGTCTTGGGCTTCACGGGGCGGCCCTTGCTGGTGATGCAGATGACGTCCTGCGTCAGCTCGCTGATGCGCTCGGACTGACCGGACCGTACCAGCCCGATGACGTAGCGCACATGCTGGTCAGAGATGCTCTCGCCCTTGTTGGACAGCGTCAGCAGCGCCTGCACCGCCTTCACCGCCAGCATCACATTCTCCGGTTCGCCGGAAACCACGAGCTCTCCGCCCCGGTTCACCACCTGTACCTGAAATTCCGTCTCCAACAGGCGGATGTTCTCATCGAAGGAGCCAAACAGGTTGATGGCCTCCTCCATCCGTTCAATGCCGATGCGTTGTTCCATAGTTGGGTCTTTGCCTCCCTGTATCCTGTGTATTTCCGATACCGCCGTTATTCGGCGCCATCGGTCGATAGCGGCGATGATACGCCGATCTGTTCCTCACACTCCGCGCGGAGCGTCACCACCAGCCACTTTCCCTGCCGTGCGGCGTCAAAGCTGTGCCGCAGCAGATGACCCTCGCCGGCATCCAGCATGGCCTGCAATTGCCGCAGCAGCTGCTCCTGCCCCTCGGCCCGGGCCTCCGCCTCCGGCCGCTCTGTCTCCGCCGCGGCATAGCGCACCGTGCGCTCCACCGCCAGCGTCGCCGGCAGTGTCAGCCCAAAGGGCAGCCGTGCCTGATGATACACGGTCATTTTATCACAATCGGGGCCGGTCATGCTACCCTTTCCGTAGATTTTTATACGCTTTCTTCCCACGTCCAGCGCCAATCGGGTGACAGCTCCCGTCTCCCGTTCCTTTTCCTGCACCGTCAGGGGTACGGACACGGACATCTCGTACCATGTCCGCGCCCACACCTGCCCCAGCCCGTGGAGCAGCCGGTAGCCCCGCCGGTCGGAGTCCACCACGCCGGAGATCAGCACCTGTCCCGCCGTGACGGTGGTACCTGTCAGCACCTGGGCCTGGCCGTCCAGCGCCTGCACCTTTGTCACCAGCCCGTCCCGTGCCGCCACCACGTTGGTCTTTTCCCCATCGGTGTAGAGGTGCGGCGGCCGCTGCCGCTCCACCACCTGTACATGGGCGGTGCAGCCGCGTATGTTCACCGTCAGCCACACCACGTCCGGCAGGTCCGTCAGCGCGTGGTTCCGCAGGTCCTCCTGGTCGATGCGGCTGCGGCTGCCCAGCATCACGCCGTACTTCTCCAGCGTCCGCAGAATGGTCTCCGTGGGCACAGTGTCGTTGCCCGTCACCTGAAAGGCCCAGATGTGAGTGCTGCCCAGCACAGATGCCGCCAGCAGCAGTCCCGCTGCGGCCCACAGCACGTAGCGCCGCCGGTACTGCCGCCACACCTCCGGCGCACCCTGCCGCCGCAGCACCGTCACCGCCGCGTCCGTCTGGGCCAGCGCCGCCTGCAGCCGCGGCAGCGCGGCTCTGCTGGTAACGGCCCGCAGCCGGATCTCCGACAGCCACTCCAGCTCCCAGAACGGGATCCCGTGGGCGGCGCAGAGGTTCAGCACCCGCTCCGGCGCGGCGCTCTCCACCTCCACCGTCACCTGTCCCCGCAGGTAATTCAGCACTTTCCGATACATGACCGCTCCTCACTCCACCAGCTGGAGCTGCCGGATGACGCCGTTGATCCGCAGCTCCTCGTCCGTCATCACCACCAGCTCCAGCCCCTCTCCCTGCACCCGCACCACCACCGTTCCGGCGTTGATGTCCACCGCCTCGGCGCTGTACGCCAGCACGCCGCGGTGCCGGTCGATATAAAGCGACCGGTTGCCCAGCAGCTCCATGCGGGCCACGCCGGACGCCAGATTCACCGGCAGATCCAGCCGGTCCATGGCCTGCTGGCTGACCTGCGACAGCTTTTTGGCGATCTTTGCCACCTGCTCCACCTCCGTTGTCTGTTCCGTGGGTAAAAAAATGTATGCGCACAGGACGGCAAAGTTGCCTGTCCCCGTGCATATCCCGCAGGGAAATTCGCATAAGGTGACAGCGGTGATAAAATTGAAACGACCGCTTTTTTATCTGTACGGCGGGGCGGCAGCCGTGCTGGCGCTCCTGCTCCTGATCCGCGGAGACGCTGCGGCGCAAGGGGTTCGGGATGGGATAGGCCTCTGCGTCACATCGGTGATACCGGCGCTGTTTCCCTTTTTTGCGGCGTCGCAGCTGCTGGTATCGCTGGGCGCGGCGGAGGCGCTGGGCCGGGCGGCGGGGCCGCTGTTCCGGCGGCTGTTCGGCATGGACGGCGCCGGCGCCGCCGCGTATCTGCTGGGGCTCATCGGCGGCTATCCGCTGGGAGCAAAGACGGCGGAAAGCCTTGTGCGGCAGGGACTCCTGACGCCGGAGGACGGAGCGCTGCTGCTGACGTTCTGCAACAACGCGGGGCCTGCCTTCATTCTGGGCATCGCCGGAAGCGGGGTGTTCCGGAGCTCCCGTGCGGGGGTGTGGCTGTATCTCATCCACGCCGCTGCGGCTACAGCCACAGGCCTCCTTTTTTGCTTCATCAGGAAGTACATCAGGAAGCAGAATATTTCCGGATTTTTCCGGTTTTCCGCTTCATCATGCAATTTTCCCTCGACGACGGCCCAAAAGCGGCCTCCTCTGAGCGCGCCTGCCGCGTTGATCGGGGCGGTACGGGGCGGCGTGGCAGCCATGGCGGGCGTGTGCGGCTTCGTCATCTTCTTTCTGGTACTGCTGCGCCTGGCGGAAAGCTTTCTGGGTCCACTGCCGCCGCTGGCGGCGGGACTCGTGGAGCTGACCAACGGCATCCTGCGGCTGACGCCGGACCGCGGCGGTTTTGTGCTGGCGGCGGCGCTGCTGGGCTGGGGCGGGCTCAGCGTCCACTGCCAGACGGCGGCGGTGCTGGGCGGCTCCGGCATCTCCATGCGGTGGTATCTGCCGGCCAAAGCCATGCAGGGCGCTGTCTCGGCGGTGCTGGCGGCAACGGTGTGGAGCTGGGTGATATAGCGCACATGTCTTGCCGGCTGCGGCAGATCGTGGTATCATTGGGCAGAGCTTCTCAACAGCTGATTCTGACAGGAGGGCAGGCATATGGAGTACAGAAGATTTGGCAGCGACATCGTCGCCAGGATGGATAAGGGCGAGGAGATCCTCGCGCAGATCAAAGAGATCGCGTTGAAGGAGGGCATCAAATCGGCCGGCGTCACGGCGCTGGGCGCGACCAATGACTTCACCGTTGGCGTGTATAAAATTGGCGAGAAAAAGTACTACGCCAACACGTTTCAGGGCAATTTTGAGATCGTTTCGCTGACCGGCACCATCAACACGATGGACGGGGAGTTTTACACGCACATCCACATGAGCGCGGGAAACGACAAGGGCGAGGTGTTCGGCGGGCATCTGAACAGGGCCGTTGTGAGCGCGACCTGCGAGATGGTGATCCACGTGATCGACGGCAGCGTGGACAGGACTTTTGACGAGGAAACGGGGCTGAATGTGTTCCGGTTTTAAGGTGTTTTTCTGGGTTGCGGAGAGGTGAAAGCGGCGGGGCACAGCCCCGCCGCTTTTTGCGCTTTCGGTGGAACGTGCCCCACGCCGCGCTTTTTGCTCACGCTCTCTTTTGCTGCCGGCAGAATGCTTTCTTCTCCTGTCCCTCCGGCGGCCCCATTTCTTTCCGCAGTGAAAGAAACGGGGGAAAGAACGCCGCCAAAAACCAATGGTTTTTGGATTTCCTTTTGGTCGCTTTTGATGCAGTGGGAAAAGGTTCCGCAGGGAATCGGCCATGGGCCTACCCTCGCTGCCGCTGACGTGGTGGGCAGCTGAAGTTGGCGGTTCTACCGGTTTCAGGCGATCATCAAATCGCGCACTTGCCGCCAACGGCGGCAAGTGTAGGGGCGGCCCGTTGGGCCGCCCAATTTTTTAATATCGGTAGGACACGGTATTTCCGTGCGGGACGTGGGAGCGGCAGCAGAGAGAGGACGGCGGGCGATTCGGTGTACGGCGATGTGCAGCGTTTTGGTTTTCGCGGGGTACGCGGTGACGGGTTTCGGCACGGTCAGGCGCGCGGGAAGTCTTGAAACCTGCGGTTTCAAGCAGGCCTTTTGGTCACTTTTGGGGCTGCGGCCAAAAGTGACCCGCGCCCGGGGACGCGGAATAACCCCCGCCGGAGGCATGGAGAAAGCATGCGCGGGCCGTCGGGGACGCCGCCCCTGCCAGGGGCGGGAGGATACCCACAGCGCAAAAGACACCCTCTGCGCCATCGGCACAGAGGGTGTCTTTTACTTGTACTTGTGTCGGGCTGTGGGTCAGCGCTGGCCCTTGTCGTAGGGGATACCCTCGGCCTTGGGAGCGCGGGACTTCTTGGACGTGAACGCCAGCACCACCAGAGAGATGATGTAGGGCATCATGTTATACACGCCGCTGGGGATGTTCAACGCCTTCAGGAAGTCGAAGCCGGCGTAAACATTGGACAGGGCGCGGAACAGGCCGAACAGCAGGGCGGCCAGCGCGATGCGGGTGGGCTTCCACTGGCCGAAGATCATGACAGCCAGTGCCAGGAAGCCGAAGCCGGCCACGCCGTACTCAAAGCGCCACTCGGACACGCCGGCGGTGATGAACACGATGCCGCCCAGACCGCCCAGCATGCCGGAGATCAGGACGCCGGCCCAGCGCATCTTATAGACGTTGATGCCCACGGAGTCCGCCGCCTGGGGATGCTCGCCGCAGGCCATGAGGCGCAGGCCGAAGCGGGTCTTGTACAGCACCACGTAGGCCGCGATCAGCAGCAGCAGCGTCACCAGCATGAACCAGCTGAACTCAAAGGAGCCGATGTTCACCAGGAACGCCTTTTTGGCGCCGGCATACTGGATGGTGGAGGACACGTCGTCGGGGTTGGCGGCGGTGTTGATGGCCTTGACAATGACGGTAGCACCGGCGGTGCCCAGCATGTTCAGGGCCGTGCCCACGATGGTCTGGTCCGCCTTGAAGTTGATGCAGGCCACGGCCAGCAGGCTGGAATAGATGGTGCCCAGCACGGCGGCGGCCAGCAGGACCACCACGATCATCAGGAAGGTGGAGGTGTCGGTGGGCAGGTAGCGCATGGCCAGCGCACCGCCCAGGGCGCCCATGATCATGACGCCCTCCAGACCCAGGTTGATGACGCCGGAGTGCTCCGAGAAGCAGCCGCCCAGAGCCACCAGGATCAGCACGGAAGCGAAGGTCAGCGTGTATTGCAGCAGCAGTACCATTACTGATCGCCTCCCTTCTTGTCAGTGCTGTCCGTTGGGACAGCGGCCTGCTCCGCCGCCTTGGCCTTCTGGATGGCCTTCTCCTCGCGGCGGGCGATGGCGTTGTTCATGGCGTACTTCATAAACAGCACGAAGCCGCACAGGTAGATGATGACGGCGGCGATCAGATCGGAGATCTGCGCGCAGTACATGGTCTTATCCACATACGCGCCGCCGGCGGTGATGTGCTGGATGAAGAAGGAGGCCAGAATGGTGCCGATGGGGTGCAGTCCGCCCAGAAACGCGGCGGCGATACCGCTGAAGCCCATGCCCGGCACGGAGGAGGCGGTACACTGCCACTGCTCATAGCCGGTGAGGTAGAACATGGCCGCGCCCAGCGCCGCCAGCGCGCCGGAGATCATCAGCGTCAGGATGATGTTGCGCTTCTCCGCCATGCCGCAGTACCTGGCGGCATTCTTGTTGCTGCCGGTGGCCCGCAGCTCGTAGCCGAAGCGGGTCTTTTCCAGCACCACCCACACCAGAATGGCGATGATCACGGACAGGGGGATGGCGATACCCACGTACTTGTTGTCGTTGAACAGTGCGCCCAGACCCAGGGAGGGCAGCAATGCGCTGGGGTTGGTATCCGCCAGCACCACGGTGTAGGGGCTGGCCACCTCCTTGACGTTGGTCAGGAGCATGTTGGTAAGGTAGAGAACGATCCAGTTCAGCATGATGCCGGAGATGACCTCGTTGACGTTGCAGTAGGACTTCAGCAGGCCGGAGACGGCACCCAGCAGCGCGCCGCCCGCCATGGCCAGCAGCACGCAGGGAAGCCAGCTCCATCCCCACGCCAGCGCGGCGTAGAGGCTCAGAGCCACGCCGGCGCAGTACTGTCCGGCGGCGCCGATGTTGAAAAGGCCCACCTTATAGGCGAACAGAATGGCCAGGGCGCACATCAGCAGCGGTGCGGTCTTGACCAGCGTGTTGCCCAGATATTTCATCTGGGTATCGGGGCGGCTGTACGTCAGGAAGTTCTTTATGACGGTGGCGATGGCCTCGCCGGCGCCGGCGGGGTTGATGAACAGCAGCACGATGTAGCCGATGAGCATGCCCAGCACCACGCACAGCAGGCTGGCCAGCAGGGACTGGATACCATTATTTTTCAGAAGGTTCTTTTTCATGCCGTCACCTCGTCTCTCTTGACGCCGGCCATGTACAGACCCAGCTCCTCCTGCGTGGTCTTTTTGGGGTCCAGCTCGCCCACGATCTCACCCTCGTACATGACCAGGATGCGGTCGGGAACGTCCATGACCTCGTCCAGCTCCAGCGATACCAGCAGGACGGCCTTGCCCTTGTCGCGTTCGGCCACCAGCTGGCTGTGGATATACTCGATGGCGCCCACATCCAGGCCGCGGGTGGGCTGGACCGCCACCAGCAGCTCGGGGTCCTTGTCGATCTCGCGGGCCACGATGGCCTTCTGCTGGTTGCCGCCGGACATACTGCGGGCCACGGTGACGGGCCCCTGTCCGCTGCGGACATCGTACTGCTCGATGAGCCGCTGGGCGTACTTGCGGATGTTGTCGCGGCGGAGGAAGCCGGCCTTGTCGGTGAACTCCGGCTCAAAGTAGCGCTGGAGCACCAGATTGTCCTCCAGCGTGTAGTCCAGCACCAGACCGTGCTTATGACGGTCCTCGGGGATGTGGGACATGCCCAGCAGGCTGCGCTTGCGGATGGAGGCGTGGGTGATGTCGTGGCCGCAGAGGCTGATCTTGCCGGAGGTCAGGGGCTCCAGACCCGTCAGGCCGTAGACGAACTCCGTCTGGCCGTTGCCGTCGATGCCGGCGAGACAGACGATCTCGCCGCGGCGGACCTGGAGGCTCACGTCCTTGACGGCGTTGTTCTTATGCATCTTGCTGGCCACGGTCATGTGCTCCACGTCCAGCACCACGTCGCCGGGGGCGGCTGCCTTTTTCTCCACGTGGAAGTTGACGTTCCGGCCCACCATCATGGCGGAAAGCTGCTCCATGGTGGTGTCCTTCGTCTCTACGGTGCCCACGTACCTGCCCTTGCGGAGCACGGTGCAGCGGTCCGCCACGGCCATGATCTCGTTGAGCTTGTGGGAGATGAACAGGATGGACTTGCCCTCCGCTGCCAGGCTGCGCATGATCTCCATGAGCTCATCGATCTCCTGGGGCGTCAGCACCGCCGTGGGCTCGTCGAAAATAAGTATCTCGTTCTCGCGGTACAGCATTTTCAGGATCTCCGTGCGCTGCTGCATGCCCACGGTGATGTCTTCGATCAGTGCGTCGGGATCTACCTTCAGGCCGTACTTCTCGCTGAGGGCCAGTACGCGCTCCCGGGCTTCCTTCTTCTGGAGGAAGCCGTGCTTCGTGGGCTCCACGCCCATGATGATGTTGTCCAGCACGGAGAAGCACTCCACCAGTTTGAAGTGCTGGTGGACCATGCCGATACCCAGCGCGTTGGCATCGTTGGGGTCCTTGATGCTGACCTCCACGCCGTCCTTCTTGATGGTGCCCTCCTCCGCCTGATACAGGCCGAACAAGACGCTCATCAGCGTGGACTTTCCGGCGCCGTTCTCGCCCAGTAAGGCGTGGATCTCGCCCTTTTTCACCTGTAAGGTGATGTCGTCATTGGCGATGATCCCGGGAAACCGTTTGGTGATATGGAGCATTTCGATGGCATACGGTGTATCCAAGCTTTCGCCCTCCTTCCGTTTTATGGCCCGCCGCTTTTCGCTGTCTGCGGGGACGGAAACCATGATAATAGGTTTAGTATACTATACTTCTGCTCATAAAGCAAAGTTTTTTCATAGGTCAGGCATTACCGGTAACGACATTTTTCGGCAGGTGCGCAAAAAACAGAGGCCGCCGAGGCAGCCTCTGTTTTTTATCGGTAAGTACGGACTTACTTGATGTTGCCCTGATCGTCCACGGTGATGACGGTGGCAAAGTCCTTGGCAGCCTTGGTGATGTCGTTGCTGACGGTCAGAGTGCCGTCGAACATGGCCTTCACCAGAGCCTTGTAGTCATCCTGAGTGAACTTGCCGTCCGCCCACTGGGTGGACTCCATGGGGATCTGGACATAGTTGGCAGCAGGATCATCCGCGGACACCAGGCCCAGCGTGTCGATCTTGCCGGAGTACTTCTCCCAGTTGCCGTTGACGATGACATCGGTCAGAGTGTCAAAGGTGGCGGGATACAGACCCTTCATGGCGGAGGTGACGGTCAGAGCCTTGTAGCC
>ERZ835980.2255-NODE-2255-length-17975-cov-5.070089_pt1 | contig 17975 bp, 14 predicted proteins | sample MGYA00519943_ERZ835980 | MGnify/ENA primary metagenome ERZ835980 (study PRJEB31850, sample SAMEA3708791) | human gut metagenome | biome: human gut; feature: human-associated habitat; material: faeces | place: China | collected 2014 ... | reverse complement strand
TCCCGAAGTACGTTGTTTCTCTCGATGAGTTCGACATGAGCCGAAACGGGATCAAACACCGGAATATCCGCGATTTCCTCTTGGCGGAGGAATGGAACTAAGTTCAAAGCCCAGCATCACGTCAAATGGCGCGATGCTGGGCTTCTTTTTTGTCATGCTTCGGGGCTTTTTTGAGGATAAAACCGCCTGTGTGCCGTTTGCTTTTCTTTGCCATATTGACACGCTGCCCTCGGTTCATCACGACAACTGTACGTTTTCTGGATAGAAATGGACACTTTTCTTCGTATAGGGAGAAAGCCAGAGAGGAAAAAGAGGGTGAGCGCAGGCTGTGGGAACGGTGCGTAAACCGCTTGCGGTTTTCCACGGTTTCCATAGCCGCAGCGATGGCAAGGCGATTTTCTCACTTAGGCAGGAGCAGTAAGGCTGTCTATCTTCCCACCAATCATTTTCTCCGGGAGGAAGTGATGGACACACAGAAATACCTTTCCTATTTCTTCCCCTTCGAGAAGCCGGACTTTTTCAAGAACGGAAAAGACTCCCTCTGGAATATCAATGGAGACCGCACCATGATTGCTCTGGCAATGACATTCCGCAAAGAGCCAGAGGCACAGGTCATGTGCTTTATGCGGGGCTATGCGGAGCGCTACGACTGGCTGGAGCAGACCTTTCAGGACTGGTCATTCACTTTCCTGAGCAGCTTCCTGTTCTATGAAGAGGACGAGGAAATGGACGAAGATACCAGAGATATTTACCGGCAGGGTATGGCGGCGTTTGGAGGAATCGCTCCGAACTACCACATAGAGTTATGGGAGCGCCCCACCATTGTGTGGGATTTTCATTCCCTGCTGCTGGCGATCCAGATGATGTTCAGCTTCATGCTGGCGGATGAGACTTCCAGCCTGCGGCTGTGCAGGCACTGCATGAAAGCATTCTTTGCAAAGAGCGATGACGAGGATTTCTGCAGCCCTGCGTGTGAAGCAAGCTACGAAAAGGAAAACGAGAAGTAACGTCGCTGCGGCGGGCTTGATATCCCTTTGGCTCCCCCGGTGATGCTGCTGCTCTCCAAGAATTTCTTCCGAAATTCTCTCCGCTCCGCCGCACCACCTACACCCGAACAGGCGGATTTTGCAAGGGGCAAATCCTGATTTTCAGCGCGTGGCGCGCCAAAATCCGCCTGTTCTGTGGCTGACGGAAAGTGCTTGTTCCCGCCCCGAACAACCCCTTTCCGCCACCCACGGTCGCCAAAGGTATAACACACTTGACTTTGCGGGCAAAGTCGTGTGCCACGAAACCGCCGGTTTCATTGGATTCTTCCTGCCACTTAAGGGCGCTGCCCTCCATTGGATTCCTCCCGCCAAGGCAGCACCGCCGCCTTTGGAAACCACTGCCAAGGGACCGGCCGTCCCTTTGGAGTCCCAGCTCGTTTTGAAATGAGTACCCACAAATGGAAAATGGTTTGTGGGCATTCCTTTCAAAACGCAAAAATCCCCAGAGCTTCATCCGATACGGAGATGTAGTTCTGGGGATTATGTATGGCGTCTGGAAATACACTGCAAGATCAACGCCATGGTAAAAGGCGAAGGGGCTGTTAGAAAACGCTCTGTCATTGCGAACCAGCGCGCACGCTGGTGTGGCAATCCCCCGGATTTTCAAACATCTTGGTAGTAAAACCAGTCTGTTACCATTCAACCGGGGGGCTGCCACACCAGTGACATCGGTCACTGGTTCGCAGCGACATACTTTTCTAACAGCCCCTTCAGATTTTCTAACGGCTGATGCAACGTATTAAATGCTGTACCAGCGAATTTCGTTGGCCTCCAGATGGAGGTCAAAGGAGCCAGTGTCGGTGTAAACGGTGGTGTCCTGAGGAACGTAAGTGTTGTTGACTACGCAGTACTTGCCGTTTGCAACGAATGCATGGACTTCTACATTGTAGTTGGTGGAGAACCACTTGTGCAGGATCTCTTCACCGTGGGCAGCCCACAGGATGGCGCGGTACAGGACACGGCTGTTCTCGAAGGAGTAAGGTAGACCGGAGATGTACACGCTGCGGCCGTTGCCGAAGGCATTTGCAGCCATCTGGACATCCTTGTCCTTCTGAACCAGGATGTCGGTACCCTCGTAGGCATAGATGCTCTTCTTGCCTTCACCGAAGTCAACCTCACCGGCAACATCCGCCAGGATGAAGTGATTGGGATTCTGCTCCCAGTTGTACTTGTCGTAGTTCAGGGTGAAGCCGGTTTCCTTTTCCACGCCCAGAACATTTGCCAGCTGGAAGAAGTGACCCTGATACTGGTGGCCGGAGGGCTCGCCCACGCCGATAAAGCCACCTCCATTGTGGACGAACTTACGGACTGCGGAGGAAATGACAGCATCCTCCCACTCTGCACCGCCGGTATGAGCGGTGTCGCCATCGCCCACATTGATGATGACATCGATGGAATCCAGGATTGCAGGATTCTCACGGATATCGTCAAAGGAGATGAACTTCACATCGAAGGGAGCGCCGGACAGAGCCTCAATGATACCGGCGTAGGAGTAGTTCTGCTTCTGGTACAGAGCATGGTGGACCATGTGGCAGCCCCATGCACGCATCTTGCCCCAGCTGTTCAGGACAGCGACGGTCTTGACGCAGTAAGGAGTGGTGCCCTTGATGTTCTCATACAGTTCACGGAACTCGTTACAAACAGACTCAACATAGTCGATGAACTCAGGGAACTGGAGCGCCAGCTTCAGGTATCCGCCATAACCGATGCGGTCGATGGGCTTACGCAGGATGGCGCGGCGGGCAGTGACCCAGTTCTCCTTGGCTTCCCGGACGGGATCGCCGCCTTCATAGAATGTATCAGGGAAGAAGTAAGGCAGGAAACGGCCCTCGGTGTACTTGACACCGGGGATGTCGGAGATCAGGCGCAGGGTGGAACCGTTACCGACAGAACCGACAACGGCATCAACGCCGATGGTCTTCCACTCTTCCATGAAGGGCTCAGTGCCAATCCAGTGGTCCCCCAGGAACATCATGGCTTCCTTGCCCAGCTCGTGGGTAATATCCACCATTTCCTTGGCCAGGGCAGCCACCTCCCGGCGCTGGAAGGCCTGGAAGTCCTTAAATTCCCTGGAGGGAACCCGGTACTGATTGTTGTAGTAGCCCTGGTCAACAATGAATTCAGGGCGGAACTTGTAGCCAACTTCCTTCTCAAACTGCTCCAGGATGTAGGGAGACACGGAGGCGGAGTAGCCGTACCAGTCAACATACTTTTCCCGCTTCAGCTCGTCAAACATCAGGGTGAACTGATGGAAGAAGGTGGTGTAGCGGATGACATTGACATAGGGGTGATCTGCAATGAACTTACGCAGCCGCTCCATGGTGAACTTGTGGGTCTTGGGCTGACGAACATCAAAGGTGATCTGGTGTTCAAAGTTCTGCCAGTTATTGGTGACTGCATTATACATGTGGACAGGATCCCAGATCAGGTAGGCCAGGAATGCCACGGTATACTCATGGAAGGCTTCCGGCTCGGCAATTACAACACAGCCGGTTTCTGCATGGTAGTCCCAAGCATCCGTGGAGATAGGCTCACCGATGGTACGATCCATGACTTCCCACCAGCGCTTGATGTCGTCACGGGTATTGACTTCCATCAGCTCAGGGGAAATGCCCTTCATCAGAGGGATCTCCAGAGCACCCTCGGTTGCGGTATGGAAGCCGGTCATGATGTAGCACTGCTGCACTTCCTCGGGATTGGCTTTTGCCCAGGCATTGTCCTTACGGGTGGTGTAGTAGGTGGAGTAAATCTTTGCATTCTGATTCTGCAGCTGGGCAGGGAAATCGGTGCCGTCGCAGTCACGGATGGCATCTGCACCCCAGCGCTTCATGATTTCCAGAGTCTCGGGAACCACATCCAGGTCGGTGGGAATTGTAACACGGCCTCTGTTGATATTTTCATTCATTTTGGCAAACTCCTTACAGAAGTGAATTGGTGTCCTGATTTCAGATGATAACGCACATTCCTCATTTTATCCGCTTATTCATCAAAAATCAATACAGATTTCAAAATATTCCTGACAAACAGGGAGGGAATGATTCCTCCCTATTGTATCATTTTTTATAAGCAGCATTATACACAAACAGGGCAACCAGCAGGAAAATGATACCTACCAGCATCAGGCCCAGGCCTTCCAGCTTGCCGGTCATCTTCCAGCCTGCAACGGTCAGAATCATGCCCAGGACAAAGAACAGCAGGATCAGAATTCCCCGCAGGGTTGTATGCTCTTTCCAAAAATTCATAGTGTCACCTTAGCCTTTCAGACCGCCGACAGTCATGCCCTTGGTCAGATTCTTCTGGACGCAGATGTATAGGATCAGAACAGGCAGCATGACCAGCACCAGGCCGGCATACATGGGGCCGTATTCTGCAGCAGACTGCTGAGCCTGCATCAGGTTCAGAAGGCCTGCAGGCAGCGTCCACTGATTCTTGTCAGTAACCAGCGTCTTGATGATGATGTACTCATTCCAGAAGGACAGGAAATTGAACAGGATAACCGTAATGATGGAGGGCTTTGCCATGGGAAAAATAATTTGCAGCATGGTTCTGGAATATCCGGCACCGTCAATATAGGCAGCCTCCTCAAAATCGTGGGGCAGCGTTGCAAAATAGCTGGACAGAAGGTAAATGGTAAAGGGAAGTGCGGTTGCAGCATAGACGACAGCTACAACGATGTGGTTATTCAGCAGGAAGGTGCTTCCCAGTACACCCTTGAGCCACTTGTCACCGTCAGAAAGCATCAGATAGATGGGAACCACGATGTAGTTGACATTGATGAACAGGCCAGCCATAAAGCAGGTGTTCAGGAACTTGCCGCCCACAAACTTGAATCTTGCCAGGCAGTAGGAAGCAGGCAGGGCAACCACCAGCAGGATACCCAGTGCCAGGACTGTGATGGTTACGGAGTGCAGCATATAGCCGCCCATGTTGGCCTTGGTCCAGGCATCGGCGAAGTTCTGCAGATGGATATGGCTGGGCAGTGCCCAGGGGCTTCCATAATGCTCCGAAGTTTCCTTCACAGAGGCCACCATGACCCACAGCACAGGAATCAGGATCAGAACAGCCAAGATTCCCAGAACCAGATAGATGAACAGCTTATACAGGCGCTCGCCGCTGTTTTCTTTATTCAGTCTCATAGCTGCACCTCCTTAGTATTCCAGAACTTCGCGCTCGGTGACCTTGTTCACCAGCGCAGACAGACCGAAGGACACCAGGAAGATCACGACGCCGATGGCCATGGCATAGCCGTAGCCGCCGCCCAGGTTCTTCTGGTTGTACATATACAGCAGGGCCACATTGGAAGCATTGTTGGGGCCACCGCCGGTCATGGCACTGACAAACAAGAATGCCATATTGATGGTGGAAATTATGAAGAAGGTCAGAGTTGTGCGGATGTTTGTCCAAATCAGCGGAATGGTGATCTGGAAGAACTGGGTTACCCGATCTGCGCCATCCAGACCGGCAGACTCATACAGAGAACCGGGGACTGCGGACATGGATGCCATGTACATAACCATATAGTAGCCGATGGCCTGCCAGACCATGGCAATGACAAGGCTCATGATGACATGCTCTTCGCCCTTCCAGAGGATACCTTCCTTGCCGAAGAGGTTCAGAATGCTGTTCAGCAGGCCTCTGTCGATGTCATAGATGGCGGAGAAAATACCGGAGATAACGACAACGGACAGAATGTTGGGGATATAGAATACGATCCGGAAGAAATCCTGGCCCTTCAGCTTCTCACGGGTAAGAATGCCAGCGAAAATCAGTGCGGTAGCCATGGTGAACACAGTAACCATGACAATCAGCAGCAACATGTTCTGCATGGAACGGATAAAGTTCGCATCCTTCATCAGCATCTGGAAATTCTTCATACCGATAAAGACTTCGTTGGGGTTGAAGGTGCTCCGCTGATACAGAGACAGACGGAATACATTGAAGGTAGGCACTGCCATGAAAATGACGAACAGAATCACAGCAGGTGCCACGCACGCGAAGATAAATCCGGTGCGCTTGAGATTGCTTTTCATCTTGAACCAACTCCTTAGATTTTTGCTTAAGTTATTTTCCGTTAAGCAGGCATTCCCTGCCCAAGGGAAAACAGCTTAAAAAGGGTGGCAGTGACAGAAGTCACTGCCACCCAAATTACTTACTGTGTGGTCTTGCGAATCGTTGGATTAGCCCAGCTTTGCTGCGCGCATCAGATCGGAGTTGGTCTTGACCAGCTCTGCGTAGTCGTCGATGGTGATGGTACCGGCGACCAGGGAGTCGATGGGAGCAAAGAAGGTGCCGGAAACATCAACGCCGGGGATTTCGCTGAAGGCGGCGAAGCCACCCATAGCAGCCTTCGCACCGTTGTCGTAGATGGAGTAGAACATGGCATTCTCGCCTTCCAGCATGTCGGCGATGCCCAGGATGGGCTGCATAGCACCAGCGGAAGCAAAGATCTCAGCAGCCTTGTCGGAGTACAGGAAAGCAACGAACTGCTCAGCCTCAGCAATGTGCTCAGCGCCAGCGGGGATCCAAGCCTGCTCAAACCAGCAGAAGGAGTAGGGAGCGGTGCCGGCAGCGGGAACAGCGGTCATGCCCCATGCGAAGTTGTCCAGAGTAGCTGCGTAGTCAGCCATCTCACTGGTGATCCAGGTGCCGTTGGGCATGAACAGAGCAGAGCCGTTCATGGCCATCTGCTGGTTCTTGGTGAAGTCCTGGTTGTTAGCCTGAGCGGGGGTGGAGGGATGGGTGTAGGAAGCCAGCTTGTCCAGGATATTCAGCAGGGTCTTACCGTTCTCGGAATCCCATGCACCCTCTTGATAGGTGGTGATGGCATTGAAGAAATCGGGGCCGCCGATAGCGTTCATCAGAGCGAACATGAAAGCATCGTAGTAGCCAGCGGTGGGGTAAGTGAACAGATAAATGCCTTCAGCCTTAGCAGTCTCGCCCAGTTCCCACATCTCGTCCCAAGTGGTGGGAACTTCCCAGCCCTTGTCCTCGAACAGCTTTGCGTTGTAGAACAGGCCGCAGGGAGAGTAGAACATGGGAGCCATGTAGGTCACGCCGTCGCCGTAGGGAGCAACGATGTTGTTGTCGGTAAAGCCGCCGGCAATCTTATCAGAAACCTTAACGGACTCGCCGGGGATGGTCAGTGCCAGAGCGTTGGTCAGGGGGTGCAGAGCGTTAGCCTTAACCAGCTGCTCGGTCAGACCGGCAGGACGGCCGGTAGCCAGATGAACAACATCGGGGAATTCGCCGTTCTGCATGGGACCGGACAGGACGTCCTCCAGGTTCTTGTCGGTGGTCAGTTCAACCTTGATGCCGGTCTCAGCTTCGAAAGCAGCAGCAACGTCAACCCAGACCTGAGAACCGTAAGCGGTCTCGATGGCAGCAACCTTGATGGTCACGGGCTCAGCAGTGGGAGCTTCAGCAGTGGGAGCATTAGTAGCGGGAGCGTCTGCCTTGGGAGCCTCGGTAGCAGCAGGAGCGGAAGAACCGCCGCAAGCGACCAGAGAAAGCGCCATGGCAAGGCACAGCAGCATAGCAATGATCTTCTTCATTTGAGTATCCTCCTAAATTGGTATTCACAGGAATTTCCTGTTACAGGAAAAGTATAACGTATCAGAGGTTTTTCTCAAGCGGATAATTGTCGAATATTTTAGAGATATTGCTACCACATAATTTTTCGGCGAAACGCTAAAAACTGCCCGTTTTCTTTTGGGCATTTCACCAATTCGGATTTTTCTTGATTTTTTGTTATTATTGTACAGGAAGAATTGGTGGATATTTGTTGCAATTAAACATAAAACACAATATAATAAAAGCAAATACAATATTTCTAAAATGGAGGGGGACACTTCATGAGTAATCGACGATATGCGCTGGAGCCTTCCGGAGAAAAAGATATCCGCAACACGGCAAAACTTCTGTATGTCAGCAGCGCAAAATATGGCGGCGACTGGCATTCCATTCCCCATGCCCACCATTACGCGGAGCTGTTCTACATCGTTGCTGGGGACGGTCAGTTTCAGATTGAGGAGAATCTCTATCCAGTAAAAGCCAACCAGCTGGTGGTGGTAAACCCCAATGTAATTCACACGGAGGTCAGTTATGAAGCCCATCCGCTGGAATATATCGTTCTCGGAATTGAGGGAATGGAACTTTCCACATCCACAGAGCAGGCAAACCGCTATCAGATTCTGGATTACCGGGGAACTGGGGATGTGCTGACCTGTTTGAGAAACATTCTGCTGGAAACGCAGTCGGCGCAAGCGGGCTACAAAACCATCTGTCAGGCCTATATGGAGATTCTGATTCTCCGTCTCATGCGCAGCGCCAGCTTTACTATCAGTGCCTCTCCTCCCCCGGCCAGCCACCAATGCACCGCAATTCGCCACTATATTGACACCCATTACAAGGAACCATTGAGTCTGGACGATCTGGCAAGAGAAACCCACATCAACAAATTCTATCTGGCTCACGCATTCAAAGAAGAATACGGCGTATCCCCAATCAATTACATGTTATCCCGGCGCATTCAGGAAAGCCGTTATCTTCTCCGTGAAACAAATATGTCCATGTCCCAGATCGCCCGGGTTCTGGGCTTCTCATCCGCCAGCTATTTTTCCCAGAGTTTTCGCCGGGCCGAAGGCATTTCACCCATTGAATACCGAAAGATACAATCCGGCAGCGCTGATTCCTGATGGTGCTTCCGGCGGTGAAGGTAAGACCAAAGATATGCCGCAGGATGTGAAACGGGGCAGGCATTTTCTCCACGCCGGCGGCTGCTTTGCCGGTTATCTTTATCGATCAGTATCCCATTTCGCTTTGGTACGGTCATGATATCGGATAACAGCTTCCGTGTCGATTGTGCCGCAAAGTGGAGCACTTAAGAAGTTCGTATATCACAAAAACACGTTTTGGACGAAATGGCAGACAAACAAAACGCAGTTCCAAACAGGAGAAAAAACTCCTGTCCGGGACTGCTTTGTCTGGTTATTTCATCATATCGGAACTCAAAAAAGTAGTAAATTGGTAGTAATCGGCATATGGATCGTGATTTATCGTGGTTTCCCAAGGCAAATCTCAGCTGATTGATATGGTGTCGTGACATTATTCCATCCCTGAATTCTTTCTCCCCAATATCATCTTCAAATCCACCACCGCAACCGTCCCCATGTTCCGCAGCTGCTCCATATCGTTGTAGGCTTTGCTCACAGGCATTCGCGAAAAATACCCCTTGTAGAAAATATCAACATCTGCTATAATCAAAATGTATTGATATGTCCTTTGCTCTAACAAATGGTGCGAAATTGGTGCGGCGATTGTTGCGCTAACTTGAAAACAGCTTAGAGAAGTCAAAGGAATTTAAAGGAGAATGAGACAATATGAAATTAGGTATCGTAGGCCTGCCCAATGTGGGCAAGTCCACTCTGTTTAATGCCATTACCAATGCCGGTGTGCCTGCGGACAACTATGCGTTCTGCACCATCGATCCCAATGTGGGCGTGGTTTCCGTGCCGGATGAGCGGCTTACCTGGCTTGCCGAGCTGCATCAGCCCAAGAAGGTCACCCCCGCTGTGATTGAATTCGTGGATATTGCAGGCCTGGTAAAGGGCGCCTCCAAGGGCGAGGGCCTGGGCAACAAGTTCCTGAGCAACATCCGCACTACCGACGCCATCGTCCACGTGGTCCGCTGTTTCGAGGATGCCAACGTGACCCATGTGGAGGGCTCTACCGATCCCCTGCGGGATATCGACATCATCAATCTGGAGCTGGTCATGGCGGACATCGAAATGGTGGAGCGGCGCATTGACAAGTGCCAGAAGGCGGCCAAGGGCGGCGACAAGCGCTTCCTCAAGGAAGCCGAGCTGTTTACGGACCTGCTGGCCCACCTGAATCAAGGCAAGCTGGCCCGGACCTTCGAGTGCAGCGAGGAGGATATGGCCCTCATCGCCACCTCGGACCTGCTGACCCTGAAGAAGACCATCTATGTTGCCAACCTGGCGGAAAACGAGGTCAACGACCCGGAGAGCAGCCGCCACTATCTGGCCGTGAAGCAGCTGGCCGATGCCGAGGGCAGCCAGATCATCCCCATCTGTGCCAAGCTGGAGGCCGACATTGCCGAGCTGGACGACCCCGACGAGAAGGCCATGTTCATGGAGGAGCTGGGCGTCAAGGAATCCGGCCTGGACCGGCTGATCCGCAGCAGCTACACTCTGCTGGGCCTCATTTCCTTCCTGACCGCGGGCTCCGACGAGTGCCGGGCCTGGACCATCAAAAAGGGCACCAAGGCCCCCCAGGCCGCCGGCAAGATCCACACCGACTTTGAGCGAGGCTTCATCCGCGCCGAGGTCATTGCCTTTGAGGATATGAAGGCCTGCGGCACCATGGCTGCTGCCAAGGCAAAGGGGCTGGTCCGCAGCGAGGGCAAGGACTACGTCATGAAGGACGGCGACATCGTCAACTTCCTGTTCAACGTCTAAAAAATCGCAGAATAAATCCGGGGTCTGTTTTGACTCCGGATTTTTTTGCAGACAGGCAAACACTTTCCGAATGCTTCCGTCTTTACCGGTGAAAGACAAAAGAAGGTGCATCCCGTGGAAGATGCCGAGAATTTTTTTTCCCTATGCTGTTGTCCAACGCTGCCCGGCCGAAAAGGCCGCAGAAAGCCAGCCGCTGCTCACTGCTTTGGCCGAAAGCCTGCTGCTTTCTTCCGGCTGAATATGCAGCAAAGCCCAGCCGGGACATGGCTGGGCTTTTGAAATCTGCGCTTTAAGGAATGCACAGGAAAAGTCCGTACAGGGCCAGCAGGTGCAGGGGGTAAAAGATGTAAAAGCCCCAGGAGATCGCTTTGCTCCTTGTGCGCTTCTGACCGGAATAGAGGGCGATGGGGACCGCGGCCAAAGCCCCGAAAAGCTGGACGGAGACGGACAGGCCGAATATCCGAATATTGGCGCTGGGCATGATCCCGTTGATCAGCACCATTCCGACGGCCTGAATCCATTTTCCACCGGGAAGCTCCCGGGTCAGGGCAAACAGGGCCATCAGCAGAATGCCGTTTCCCCCATAGCTCAGGTGCAGCGCATCTGCAATGAAATAGCATGGCACGATCAGCAGAATCTTCCACACCGGCTGCTTCACCCGGCCTATGCCCTCCACCATAACCGCGCCCAGAAGCAGCAGCCACAGCACATTCTGGTGCGCCCAGGGGCTCCTGCCGCTGTAGAGGACGAAATCGTAGATCGGTTCGGAGATTACCGCCATAATGCCCAGCCGCAGGAAGTACCGCCCGGGGCTTCCGGTGTGGGCGATTCCCTCGGTGATCAGGAAGCAGTAAATGGGAAATGCCAGCCGCCCGATCACCCGCAGCCACATGGGCAGCCCAAATACCACCGCCGTGTGATCGATCAGCATGGTCACGCAGGCAACAAGCTTCAGCTCCTCCTGGCAAAGGACACCCTTCTTTTCCACGCATCATCCCTCCTTTTGCGCCCATTATACCAGCCGCCGTCCCCAAACGCAAACCCCAAAGAAATTTCTATTGCTTTTTCACGGGAAATCCTGTATAATGTCTCCCGTATCCGGGTGTAGCGCAGCTGGTAGCGCGCCTGCTTTGGGAGCAGGATGCCGCAGGTTCGAATCCTGTCACTCGGACCAAAAATCGACAAGTTTCTTATGAAACCTGTCGATTTTTAATTTTATTTAGCTGTTTCTTCGCAAATCTGGTCTTCGAACAGGACTCTCATGTAGTCCCTGCGGCCATACAGAACACGGTCAATGTAGATGTCGTTCCCATTCACCCGGTAGAAAACCATATAGTTTCCGCTGACAAGGAAGCGATAATTGCTGTCTACATCTGCGATGGAGGAAAGCGGTGTGCCGGTCAGCGCGTGGTCACGGAGCATACGAATTGTTTTTGTGATTTTGCTTACCGTGGCGATTGCCGCCTGCGGATTTTCCAGATCCTCTGCGATATAGTCCTTAATGTCAGAGAGGTCATTTTGCGCCTCGTAGGACAGGTGCAGATTATTCATGGGTAATCCCGAGGTGTTCCTCCACGGCCTCCAAGGTCAGCCAGCCTTTCTCCTCGCCGGACTTACGGCCTTTGGCAAGCTCGTTCATGAGACGCAGGGTGGCCTGTGTTTTTTCGTAATCGTGCATATCCACGATGACGTACCGCCCCCGTCCGTTCTTTGTCAAAAAAACAGGAGCGCCCACAGCTACATCATGCAGTACCTCGCTGTAATTCCGCAAGTCAGAAATGGGTTTGATATTTGGCATATTGATCAGCTCCTTTCGCCCATAGTATATCCCATTCTGCTGTAAAATTCAACAGCAAATTTGCGGCAAACATATATTTGCAGAAACAGGACTGCCCATATATTAGGATGAATCCCTCTTGCTGACTGCCAGTAAACCGTTGATATATCTGCGTTTTCTGAGATACTATAATTGCACTCGGACCAAAGCCGGGAGCGTTCCGCAAGGAATGCTCCCAGCTTTGCTGTGTACGGGATTCGAACCCAATTCCGGCTTGACGGAATTTGCTCTATAATGTTATCGAATCCTGTCACCCGCACCAAAAACGGGAGCGTTCCGTAAGGAATGCTCCCGTTTTTGGGCTATTTTGTGCTTTTTTAGGCCATATCTACAAAGCCCAGCTTGATGGCGCTGTAGTCGATCTTGACATCGGCGGCCTCAACGGCGTTGTTGATGAAGTCGTTGGACATCTGTGCAAGCAAATCGGATTCTGCCTGGGATTCCCACAGCAGCTGGGAGCCGCAGAAATACATGATGTGGTAGCCGTACTGGGTCTTGACGATGCCGTAGTCGCCGACCTTCCGGTCAGCATCGAAGCACCAGTCGTTGAAGGCCTCCACCATCTTCCCCTCGGTCACGCCGGAGTACAGGCCGCCGTTGGTGTTGGAGCCGGTGTCGGCGGAGTTTTCGTTTGCCAGGGTGGCAAAGCTGTCCTCGGTTTTGTCGCCGGAGAGCCACTGGTCCAGGATCTCCTGGGCCTTCTGCTCGCCTGCGGCCCAGGCCTCGTCGGAAAATTCCTCGGTGGTGACGGTTTCAACGGTGGCACCCTCGGGCAGGATCAGGATGTGCCGCACATCCACGGAGCTTGTGGTCTTGTCCAGACCGTTGTCTGCATATTCTGCCTCGTGGGTGTTGAAATATTCGGCGATCTCCTCGGCGGTGGGGGCGAAGCTGCCGGTGATCTCATTGTAGTAGTCGCTGCTCAGGAAGTACATTTCCCAGAAGCTCTTGTAGTCCTCCAGAGTGGCGCCGGCGCTGAAATTGCGCTCGATCATGGCGGCGGTGTCTTCAAAGCCATTGTTCGTGGCGGTCTCCAGCAGGCCGTCCTCCATGGTGTTCATCTGTTCCCGATTCTCGTCGCTCATCCGGAAGCCTGCCTCCCGGGCCTGCCGGGCGACGGCCTCAAAGATGGTCCAGTTGTTCAGCGCATCCTGCAGGAAATACTGCTCCCAGGTGAGGCCATCGGCAACGCCGCAGACCTGGGTGTCCATGCTCTGGGTGTGGTCCAGGCCGAAATACTGGGCATAGGTGCCGTACTGGGCATAGAAATTCTGAACGGACCGCCAGTAGAGGATCTGCAGCTGGCCGTTGGTCAGGGTGCTGTCTCCGGCGGTTGCCACGATGTCTCCATTGGCGGCCTTTGCCTCCTCGTCGGAGACGGTGTAGCTGCCCTTGCAGGTCACGTCGTCCGGGTTGCCGTCGGCGGGGACGGTGGCCTCGGTGGTCTCGGTGGTCTCGGTGGCCTCGGTGGCTTCGGCGCTTTCAGCGACTCCCGTGCTCTCCGGGACCTCAAGCTGCTTCTGCTTGTCCTTGCCGTCCAGGATCAATACAGCCAGAATGGCGGTCAGCAGCAGCACCACGGCCACGCCGAGGGCAATGGCGGAGGCACTGGTAATGCCCTTTTTCACAGGGGCGGCCTGGGGGGCATTCGCAGATCCTTCCTCGGGGGCATTCGGAGTTTCCTCCACAGGGGCGGTCTCGGAAGCGCTCTGCGCATTCTCAAGGGGGGCGGCCTCTTCGGCGGCAGGCTCCTGGGGGGTATCCGGGGAAGCAGCTGCTTCCTCAGCGGCCGGGGCATTCTCCGGCTGCTCTTTTCCACAAGCGGGGCAGACGGTCAATTCCTCGTCAAATTCCTCGCCGCAATAATGGCACTTTTTCATGGGTTCCTCTTTTCTCCGATGTTCGGAATGATAATCCTGCCAAGTTTACCATGTTTGTTGGAGAAATGCAAGCAAAAAACAGATTGTTTACAATTAAGAGACCTGCTTTTTTGTTTTCTCGCGGTCTTGCAAAGAATGGGGGAATATGCTATTATATAAGATACATTTTAATGGAATCCTATGGGAATTTTCGGCGCAGGGACATTTTTGCACGGACTTTTTCAAAATCCAAATCCAATTTTAAGGGAGCAGCCCAATGAATACAAAAACCACCGTCATCAACCAGGAGCAGCTGGAGGCGCAGTTTGCCTTCTGTGATAAAATTGCGGCCTATTGGCAGTCCCAGGGCCGGACACCCACGGCCTATGTGGAGACCTATGGCTGCCAGCAGAACGAGGCAGACTCCGAAAAGCTGCGGGGCTACCTGACCCAGAGCGGCTATGCCATCGTCCAAAGTGCCGAAGGGGCCGACGTGGTGGTGATGAATACCTGCTCCATCCGGGAGCACGCCGAGCAGCGGGTTTTCGGCAACCTGGGGGCGCTGACCCACACCAAGCGCCGCCATCCGGAGCAAAGAATCTTCCTGTGCGGCTGCATGGCGGGGGAGACCAAGGTTTCCGACCGGATCAAAAAGAGCTTCCCCTATGTGGACGGCGTTTTCTCTACCCACCATCTGTGGCAGTTCCCGGAGATCCTCTACAACGTGCTCACCAAGAAAAAGCGGCAGTTCTATATTGAGGATGAGGCGGGCTCCATTGCCGAGGGCATTCCCCAGGTGCGGGATTCTTCCCTGAAGGCCTGGGTGTCCATCATGTACGGCTGCAACAATTTCTGCACCTATTGCATTGTCCCCTATGTTCGTGGCCGGGAGCGCAGCCGCCGCCCGGAGGCCATCCTGGCCGAGTGCAAGGCGCTCATTGACAGCGGCTGCAAGGAGATCACCCTTTTGGGCCAGAACGTCAATTCCTATGGCAAGGACCTGGACTGCGGCGTGGACTTCGCGGACCTGCTGGCCCAAATCGCCCAGCTCCCCGGGGACTTTTTGATCCGCTTCATGACCAGCCACCCCAGAGATGCCTCCGAAAAGCTCTTTGACACCATGGCGCAGTACCCCAAGATCGCCAAGCAGCTGCACCTGCCCTTCCAGTCCGGCTCCAGCCGGGTGCTGAAGGCCATGAACCGGCACTATGACCGGGAAACCTATCTGCAAAAGGTGGAGTATGCCAAAAAGGTCATGCCGGAGCTGGTGCTCACCAGCGATGTGATCGTGGGCTTCCCCGGAGAGACCGAGGAGGAGTTTGAGGAGACCATTTCCCTTATTGAACGCGTCCACTACGACAGCCTGTTCACCTTTATTTTCTCCCCCCGTACCGGCACCCCGGCGGCCAAAATGGAAGACCCCACCCCCAAGGAGGAGAAAAACCGCCGTTTCGACAAGCTCTGCGCCCGGCAGAACGCCATTTCCGAGGAAATCCACCGGGGCTATGTGGGCAAGACCCTGCGCTGTCTGGTGGACGGCAAGGATGGGGACCAGCTCACCGCCCGCACCGAAGGCGGACGCCTGGTCCGCTTCGACGGCCCCGAGTGCCTGATCGGAAACTATGAGAATCTGCGCATCACCGGTGCAACAACCTGGAGCTTAACAGGAGAATTAGGCTCCCCTGAAAGGGGAGCTGTCAGCGCAGCTGACTGAGGGGTCCCGGCTTGGCAAAAGGCCAAGCCTCGCCGTAGGCGAATGAAACCTATCGAAGCTGGTATTCCAAGAAGCCGAACCCCTCAGTCTCGGCTTTGCCGAGCCAGCTCCCCTTTCAGGGGAGCCATAGAAAAACTGAGATATAGAAAAGGAAGTAATTATGGCAAAAGAAGAACTGACTCCCATGCAGCGGCAGTATCAGGAAATGAAGGCCCGGAATAAGGACTGCATTCTGTTTTTCCGCCTGGGTGACTTCTATGAAATGTTCAACGAGGATGCCAAACTGGCAGCCCGGGAGCTGGACCTGACCCTGACCAGCCGGGACCGCAGCAAGCCCAAGGAGGAGCAGACGCCCATGTGCGGCGTGCCCTACCACAGCGTGGATGCCTATATTGCGCGGCTGGTGCAGAAGGGCTATAAGGTTGCCATCTGTGAGCAGATGGAAGACCCGGCCCTGGCCAAGGGACTGGTGGAGCGGGACATTACCCGCATCATCACCCCTGGCACCGTCACCGAGAGCTGCATGCTGGAGGAGCGCAAGAATAACTACATGGGCTGCGTCTTCGGCCAGAGCGGCCAGTTCGGCCTTGCCTTTTGCGACCTGTCTACCGGTGCGTTCTTCGCCACCACCTGCTCCGACCCCAGAGCCGTTGCTTCCGAATTGGGGCGCTTCACCCCCAGCGAGGTGCTGCGCTTTGGCCAGGGGGTAGAGGATGAGGCCATCTCCGATGTGCTCTTCCGCCGCCTGAGCTGCTGCGTGGACGAGGGCAAGGCAGAGGACTTCGATTTTGAAAAGGCCTGTACCTGCCTGGAAAGCCATTTCGGCCGCTCTGTGGAGGAGCTGGGCCTTGCCTCCTTCTCCGCAGCCCTGACCGCCAGCGGGGCTCTGCTGCAAACCCTGCTGACCCTGCAAAAAAATGACCTGAAACACATCCGGGAGCTCCAATACTACACCACCGGCCGCTTTATGGAGCTGGATCTGGATGCCCGGCGGAACCTGGAGCTGACGGAGACCATGCGCTCCAAGGAGAAAAAGGGCACCCTGCTGTGGGTGCTGGACAAGACCCACACGGCCATGGGCGGGCGGATGCTGCGCTCCTGGCTGGAAAAGCCCCTGCTTGACCCGGCGGAGATCACCCGGCGGCACGCCGCCGTGGAGGCCCTGGTGGAGAGCCCCATCGCCCGGGGCGAGCTGGAAGAGGCCCTCAAGGATGTGACGGATCTGGAGCGGGTCATGACCCGCATCGTCACCGGCACCGTCAACTGCCGGGATCTGCTGGCCTTTGCCCGGGGCCTCCGGGCACTGCCTCAGGTGAAAACGATCCTGGCAGAGCTGGGGAGCCCCCTGCTGCAAAGGCTTGCTGCGGCCACTGACCCGCTGGCGGACTGCGCAGACAGAATTGAAAAAACCATTGTGGACGATCCTCCGCTCACCGTCCGGGAGGGCGGCATCATCCGCAAGGGGGCCAACGCCGATGCAGACCGGCTCCGGGACATCATGGACGGCGGCTCCGGCACCATTGCGGCCATTGAGGCCAGTGAACGGGAAAAGACCGGCATCCGAACCCTGAAAGTGGGCTTTAACCGGGTGTTCGGCTACTATATTGAGGTTTCCAAGTCCTTTATGGACCAGGTGCCTGCAAATTACATCCGCAAGCAGACCCTTGCAAACTGCGAGCGCTACATCACCCAGGAGCTGAAAGAGCTGGAAAACCAGGTGCTCACCGCCAAGGACCGGCTGACGGCTCTGGAATATCAGATCTTTACCTCCCTGCGGGAGGAGCTGGCCCGGCAGGCTGCCCGGGTTCAGGAGTCCGCCTCTGCGGTGGCGGCGGCGGATACGCTGTGCTCCCTGGCTGCCGTGGCAGTGCAGCGGGGCTACTGCCGCCCGGAAATCAGCCTGGGACCGGAAATTTCCATCACCGACGGACGGCACCCTGTGGTAGAGGCCATGCTGAAGGACACTCTGTTTGTGCCCAACGATACCGCTCTCGGCGGGAAGGACAACCAGGTTGCCATTATCACAGGCCCCAATATGGCGGG
>ERZ835980.2243-NODE-2243-length-18065-cov-5.542143_pt1 | contig 18065 bp, 17 predicted proteins | sample MGYA00519943_ERZ835980 | MGnify/ENA primary metagenome ERZ835980 (study PRJEB31850, sample SAMEA3708791) | human gut metagenome | biome: human gut; feature: human-associated habitat; material: faeces | place: China | collected 2014 ... | reverse complement strand
CACCGGGGCGGGAGCCTTGGTGCTTGATGGCCTCCACCTGCATTTTGAGCGACTGTGCCTTTTCGGTGGGCAAAATACGCTCACGGTGGCGGAGGTTGTCATCCGTCATGGCGAGGATGGCCTCATCGTCCGTCATGTTGCGGACGATACAAGGCATATTCGCAAATCCAGCAAGCTCGCTTGCCCGCTGGCGGCGGTGGCCTGCGATGATCTCATAGCCGCCATCCTCACGGGGACGCACCAGCGCGGGCTGATTGACGCCCGCCGCCTTGACCGACTCCACAAGCCCCTGCATCTCCGCATCGTCCCGGACACCAAAGGGATGATTTTTGAACGGGTGCAGGTCAGACAGGTTGATATAGACAATCTGCTCCGGCTCGCCAGAGCGGGTAGCGTCACGGGGAGCGGCGAGCTGCTCCTGTTCGGGAGCTTTAGCTTCTTTGGACGGCACCTCCCGCTTCGGGGGAATGGGAGCCTCCTTGCCGGGAGCTTTCTTACTTTGGGACATTTTGTCTCGGGGCTGCTTGGGCTTTTCAGCGGGAGCAGCCTTGTCCGCTTTGGCCGGACGGCCACGCTTGGGCTTTTCCGCAGCCTGTTCCTTGACGGACTTTTTCTCCGGCGCTGTTTCCTCCTTTGCCGGAGCCTTATTCTTCGCGGCGCTGAAATCCAGCACCTTCGGAGCGGGAGCCGCCTTTTCCTCGGGCTGGTTTTCTACCGTGGGAGTGGGCTGCGCTTTCGGTACAGCCTCTACCACGGGGGCCTGTGGCACACCGGGAGCCGGCTGCTCCGGTGCTGGGGGCGTGTCCTTGACAGGCTCCGCCTTTTTCTCTTGGGGAGCCTCACCGGACTTTTCGGCCTCCGGGCCGATGTTCTTTTTATCGTCTGCCATCTTTAACCTCCTTCGTTAAGGCATAAAAAAAGACCAGTCAGCAGACTGGCCAGCAATGGGAAACCTCCTTTCAGCTTGATGTATATGGAAACACCGCCCATAGTCTCCTCAGGCGGCGAAACATTTTTATGCAGGTGGTAGTTTATGTTTTATTATCTTGAAATATGTCGATAGACAAGGTATACTATTGTTAGTAATGAATAACTATGGGGGGCAAGAATTTTGACAGCCGAAGAAATCCAACTACTTAATGATATAAATGTTGAAGTTACATCACTATCAACCACCATGAATGATACAAGAAATATATTTGCCGATAAATTACGCAAAAGATTGTCATTTCTAAAATGGGTTAACAAGAACTGGAATTTGAGATCCAGTTCAATGCCGCCAGTAGTAAAGCAGAAAGAAGTCTTTTTCTGTCAGCTGGGAGAAAATATTGGTAGTGAGCAAAACGGAAAACGCCCTGTTGTGATTATGCAAAACAACATTGGAAATGCCCATGGTAATACAACAATTGTTGTCCCGATTACAACATACGAAGGCAGTTCCTTCTATGAGAAGGACGGAAAGCGCTGTATGTCGTATCTGAGTAATGGCAATACTATTGAGCGGGTTCTTGATTTCTATGAAGTTGAAGTCCAAATTGAAAGCACTTCTCGTTATCCTGTACATGGAATAGCAAATGTTGTGCATATGAGAGAAGTTAGTAAAAAAAGGTTATCAAGGACACCCGTAGCAACTGTTACAGAACAAACATACAATGATATTGCAAGCGCTGCTGCAAAGAATATTAGTCAAATGTAACGAATAACCTATTGACACCAGGATAATTATCTTCTATAATGAGGTTATACTAATTATGTGTATCGGGATTTTTATCTTGATCAGCTTTTAATTTAGTGTGATGACTTTTTAGTTGTCCCAGAAAACACCCGACTTTTGTCGGGTGTTTTCTGTTTTTGTCGATAGTTGATTGCATATGAAAACGCCGCCCGTAGTGTTCTCGGGCGGCGTTTAGATGATTAGATCACAGTAAACTCGCTAACTTCCGTAAAGAACCAATACTTTCCACTCTTATCAATCGTTCCACTAACCCGCACTTCGTTATCATCACGGTAAGCATCACAGGCTAGAGTATGATTATCGGGAGAAAGATGTAATGTTATCGACCGCATTTGGCCGTCAACTTTTGTTAAGAGACGTACAGTGTTCTCTGCCTCATCTCCATCGTTGGAGGTGGACTTGGACAACATTTTTATGGTTCCCTCAAGGGTTACATCCTCGACTAACGTGCAGTCCTTATACCGTTTGGATATTTCATCAATGAAAGCGAAATGAATGTTATCAAACGTACAGACTTTGGGGGGCTCAACAGTTTGCGTGATTGCCTCTGCATAATAGATTGAAGTTTCAACAGTAATATCCCCCGTACTTTCTGGTTTCAGCTTAGAAAGTGCATCACACATATTTGCGGTAATACCATCTACATACGCATCTTCAATCAAGTCGCCAACTTTAACCTGCCTGCTAGCAACGCTGTCAATTTGAGAAATTGCTGTTCCGATACGCTTGATGATTTTGTGCTCTGGGGGTTCTACCGGGGGTGTTGCCGCATCAATAAGGTATAGCTGTTCATTCTCCTCATCAGCGACTTGAACATCAACGTTAATAATGAAGCTGCCAATCTGCGTCTGTCCAAATTGGAATCGTTCTAAGGATTTCTTCGCACTGTTGTATGTCCTAGCGCATACAGGTTTTGCATTCTCCTCCGCACACGCAGCATACAAGACCAAGTCCTTTAAGCCTTCTAAACAACGGGCAGCATAGTCAAGGGGAATCTTTCCACCTTTGCTATCTTCGGAGATAATCCGGAATTGCAGCCGATCTGTATAAGCGCTTTTAAGGGAATCAATGATTTCCTGCTCTGTTTTCTCATTGATTGTTGACAAGGTTTGAATGAGACTATATACACAAGGATAAAAATCTGTGGCGCTTTCGCTGGCGGGAACAGCTATTGTAAAATCCGGGTCGAGCTTGTTCTTAAAAACCCACATTCTAGGGTTTCTAAATGTATCATCCCTGAACCATCCAGTAAACAAAAGATATTTCTCGATGGATGCGGAGGTTATACCACTAAGATTCTTCATCAAAAAAGAATTCATAGCTTTTCGCCTCCTTTCACCTTTTCCATGAGGGCAACCAAGGCCGCCGGAGAGAATATCTGACAGTCGGGGATAGCAATTCTCTTAGTCGCTTGATTGGTAGTAGGCTCTTGACCTTCCAAAGAGCACCACCATGCACATTTTTTCATAACAAGCTGTTCTGCTGTAACCTCAAGCCACTCATCACTGTTTGAGGGTAGAGCGAGAAGTATCAATATATTGGGTAGCATGGAACTTTCAGCAACCAAATCGTTGTAATTCTTGCTTTCAAGATCGTAAATTACAAGTCCATTCTCGAAGGTCACATCGCAAGAGCTTTTCAGTTGGAAGTTTATGCCGAAACAGCTGTCCACATACCGCCCATTGCGGTTAATGACATCCTTGATCGTGCCGTCAATTCCATAGTCAAAGTCGGTTTTTCCAAAATTAAATCCCGCTTTGGCAATAACGGCACGGACATATGCTTGGCTAAGTGCCTCTTTTTGATGCTGAACCGTTATTGGCATATGTCTCACCTTCCAGTCGAATATGTGCCATATGTGAACTATAATACTGTATTGGTGGCTTATTTGCAACACTTTATTTGGCTAAATTCGACAGTTTGCACCAGAACACGCTTATATAACTGCACGTATTTTTGTCTCGTGTATTGAAGCGCTGTTTCTGCCCGGTTTGCGGGGGTATGTAAGCGATGCAACCGGGAGCCTGGTTGAAGCTGTAAACAACCCTACCAACGATTATGGAAACGCCACCCGTTGTCCTGTTGAGTGGCGTTGTTCTCGTCATTTTGAAATTTTAGAATGAATACCTCTTGCCGACAACCAGCAAACCGTTGATATATCTGTGTTTTTTGAGATCCTATAATTACACTCGGACCAAGTAATGATAATCCGAACTACATTATCCAAGTGGGTAATGTGTTCGGATTTATCATTTCTATCGAGAATATATTATAGCATGTAGACGGCAAGGGCAGGAGCATCTCTGCTCTTGCCCTTTTCTATAAATCAATATATAATTATATAAACTAAACAAAGGAGGCGCGTCATATGAAAAAATCATGGTGGAAAGTTCCTTTATATTGTATGGTTGCAAGCTGGATATGCTTTCAACTGGAAATTCGTTTCTTAGGGAGATGGGCAATTGTGACGCTGCCTGATGGGAGCATATCATCGGATAATACCCGGTGGATGCTCATGTCTGCTGGCCTCTTCCTTGCGGTTGTCTGCATTGGCGGATTTTTCTTGTTCCGAAAAATGACACGCAAAGAAATTTTCTTTTCTTCTTCTGCCTTAGTCGCTTTGAATATTGTGTTAGGCATATTTACATACTTGACGCAAAGAATATTTACATCATTCGCCATGCTTTGGAGTGAACTTTCGGAATGGGGCAGTGTGTTTTCTCAGATTGCATTTCAGTTCGGCTTAAACGAATGGCTGAGCGCCGCCATTGTGTGGATATTACCCCCATATATTTTCCTCTTGTTTGGCAAGAAAGAAGTTCATACAGATTGATGATCGGCGGGAGTATCTAAACTGATGTTCCCGCCTCTGTTATGCCTTGTCCTCTTGTTCGGTCTGCTGCTTCGCTTTCCACTCAGCATATTCCCGCTGCCCGTCTTCGCTCTCAAAGAACGCCTGAATTTCCGGGAGCAGGACGCGGGCAAGGGCCTCTACCTCGTGATAGGGAATCCCCGTGCCGTAGTCATTGGGCTTCTTTCTGCGCGGCATGGTATCACCCCATTATTGTTCACCATGTATGACAAGGGCGCAACGATGAAAGAAATCGCTGCATATATGAGCGAACGAGGCGTTACCACGGTGCGGGGAAAGAAAATCGACCTTAATTTCACGGCCCGTTTGCTGAAAAACCGGAAGTACATCGGAGAGTACAGCTACCGCCATATCGTCACGCCCAACGGGATTCCCGCTATCGTCCCGCAAGACCTGTTTGACCGAGTACAGCAGCGGCTTGCAGTAAATCGGAAAGCCCCGGCACGACACAAGGCCAAGGACGATTATCTATTGACAACAAAGCTGTTTTGCGGCACTTGCGGGGCTATGATGGTAGGCGAAAGCGGAACAAGCTCCAGCAAGGGCCGGAAGTACCATTATTACCGCTGTGTGAATACCAAGAAACGCCGTGCCTGTGACGCCAAGCATAAGACCGTCCGAAAGCTGCCGCTGGAAAACGCCGTTGTCAATGCGGTCATGGCAAAAATCATGGACGATAATTTTGTAGAGTATGTGGCGGATGCTGTGATGGATATTCGGAGCCGGGAAAGCAGCGTGCTCCCCGCCCTCCGCAAGCAGTTGGAAGAAGCCGAGAGCGGCATCACCAATATACTTAACGCTATTCAGCTGGGGATTATCAATGCATCCACCAAGCAGCGGCTTGATGAACTGGAAGAACGGAAAAAGGACGTTGAGCTTCAAATCATCCAAGAGGAAATGAAGCACCCCGCCGTGAGCCGTGAGGATGTCGTTTATTTCGTCTGCCGTTTCCGTTCTCTGGACATAAGCAAGCTGGACGCCCGCAGGCTGAAAACCGCATACTGCGCGCGGAGCTTGAAAAGAAGAACGCCCCCTCCGAGGAACAGAACTGAACCAAAATTGCCCGAACAAATTCCTGTTCGGGCGATTTTTTGCTCTCCGCTGGCGCTTTCCCCCTCTGCATGGTAAAATGGGTGAAAACAGGACTGTTTTCCGCAAAAAGTCTTCATTGCTACCCGCGGTTGCGCGATTGCCTACTGAAATACATGGCGTTTTGCGCGCAATAACGTTATGCTCTTTGCGAAAGGAGGAACCATGGCACTACCTGAAAAACTCTATGCACTGCGCAAAAAGAGCGGCCTTTCGCAGGAGCAGCTCGCGGAGGCGCTGAACGTCTCGCGTCAGGCCATCTCCAAATGGGAGGGCGGCAGCGCGACGCCCGAGAGCGACAAGCTCCTCGCGCTGAGCAATTACTTCGGCGTCTCGCTCGACTACCTTCTAAAAGACGGTGCGCCGAATGCCGCGCCCGCCGAAGCGCAGGAGGAGCACCGGACGATGCGGCTTTTGAGCCTCATTCTCTGCTTCGGCGGCGCGGCAGCGCTGATCGTCTATGGCGTTTTGTCGATCCTTGTCCCGTCCGTTCCCGCGCAGATCAGCAGATCGTCGATGATCCGCATCGACGGCAGTGGCATTTTTCTGCTGCTCTGCGTCGCGGCCATCGCCGCGGGCGCGGCGCTGCTGCTCAAAAGCACGAAACACAAATAAGGAGGTCTCTCCATGAAAGCTCTGTCCTGTACCTTCGCCGCGCTGGCGATCCTGCTCTCCGATGTGATGTGCGCCACCGTCGCATTCAGCTATTGCGACATGCTCTGGGGCATCCGCTATGCTTCTTACAGCGCACCGGCGAGCACCGCGTTTCTGCTCGTCATCCCCTACGCCGCCGCCATCGCGGTCTGCACCGCGCTCGCGGTCATCTTTTGGCGAAAAAGCGCAAAATGCTGAAAAAGAACCACCGTATGGCGAGCCATACGGTGGTTTCTCCTTTACTTTCTTACAAACAGGATGCCGAGCGTGTCGGGCCCACAATGGCAGGAGACCGTACAGCCCGCGTGCGTCTCAATGACCTCGTCGAACGCGCCATACCTTGCCGCTTCTTCCATCGCCGCGTCCACCACGTTTTTCTGGCAGGCGGGATGCGTGATAAAGGCGAGGTCCCCGGCAATATCCGTGCGCCCGTCGAGGCGCTCCTTCACATACTGACGGATGCACTTTTCAAACGAGCCGCGGTACTTCTTGCACACGCTCATCTTGCCCTCGCGCACCTCGATGCAGGGCTTGAGCTTGAGCAGATTTGCGCCCAGCGCGGCGACGGTCGAGCAGCGCCCGCCCTTTCGCATATAGTCGAGCCGCTCGATGAGGAAGCTCGCCTCGACCTTCGGCGCGAGCGCGCGCACGCGCTCGGCGATCTCGATGCCGGAAACGCCCTGCTGCGCGAACTTTGCCGCCGCGACGACAAGGAGCCCCTGCCCGGTGCTCAGATTTCCGGAGTCGACCACGTAGACATTGTCAAAGTCCTGCGCGGCAAGGCACGCATTCTGGTAACAGCAGGAGAAATTCGAGCCGATATTGATCTGCACGACGGCGTCACAGTCCTTTGCATAGCGCGTGAACATCTCCGTATATTCAAACTGACTGACCGCCGCTGTGCTGCAAAGGTCCCTGCCGCCGTCCACATGGGTGAAAATGTCCGCGGGCGTGATATCCACGCCGTCGTGAAACTCTTTTCCGTCCTTGATGACGCACAGCGGCGTGATGGCAATATCGTAGCGCTCAAGAAGCTCGGGCGACAGATCGCACGTGCTGTCCGAAATGATCTTCACTCGCATCGTAGGGGTCCCTCCTGTATCGCGCGGCCGCACGGACCGCGTCAGACTTTATCATTTCCGGCTGCTCGCCGGTTTGCATATACCATAAGACAGTATTATCTTAATGGCGTTAGATGAACTGATTTTCAACTAAAAATCAACAATTGTTGATTTTTCTTCGCAGCGTTTTGCAGAAAACGTCCCCGAGGCTTGGCCCCGGGGACGTTCATTATCGTCTGTACGGCTATTTTCCGCTTCGCTTACTTGTTCAGGCAGCGATAGAGGAAGGTGACGATCTGGCCGCGCGTGCAGTCGCCCGCGGGGTCAAAGGTCGTGGCCGTCGCGCCGGTGGTGATGTTTTCCTTCACCGCCCAGAGAACGGCATTCTCATAGAACGCACCCGCCTTCACATCGGTGAACGGGTTCTCGGCCGTCGCCTCGGGGGACTTTTCCATGCGGTACAGGAACGTCACGATCTGGCTGCGCGTGCAGGTCGCGTCGGGCGCGAAGGTGGTCTCGGTCGCACCGGAGGTGATGCTGTTCTCCACGGCCCACAGGACAGCCTTGTAGTAATAGCTGCCCTCCTTCACGTCGGTGAAGGCCGTCGTGGTCGCGGTCGGCTCGGGGCTGCCGGCGGCACGCCACAGGAACGTGACGGCCTGTGCGCGGGTGCAGGCTGCGTTGGGGCTGAAGGTCGTATTGCTCGTGCCGGAGGTCACGGCCTTGTCGAGCGCCCAATCCACTGCGGACAGATAGTAGTCGCCGGCCTTGACGTCGGTAAAGGCGCCGCCCTGGAGCGCGTCGGTCTTCGTGATGTACTCAACGAGCTCAACGCCCAGCTTGTGGGTCTTCTCAGCCATGGCCTTGCCATTCTCGGTGGCAAGGGCGCGGGCATCGGACGCCTTGGCGAGCTGATCGGTCGTGACGAAGTCCTTGTAGAGCTCCTGCTGGAGCGCGGCGAGCTTGTCAGCGACGTAGGCCTTGGCCTCGTCCTTCAGGGGCTTGCCGGTGATCTTGTCGACATTGGCGATGTAGCCGCCGAGTCCCTCAAACGTGAAGTAATAGGAATCCTTCCAGTTGGCAGGATAGGTCTTGAAACCGGAAACGCGCTGCCAGTTGCCCTCGGCGTCCTGCGCCCAGCTCGTGCCGTAGGTACAGAAGGTGTCAGGCTTCTCGGTCGTGAACTCCGCGGACGCGGTGCTGACCTGGTAGCCCTTGTACATATCATCGATCAGCATGGGATAGTAGGGAACGAATACGTTATAGGACATATTGCCGACACCGACCCAGCCCACGGTCGCGGTCTCGACCGGGCGATTCTTGAAGAGCTGGAAGATCTCGATCTCCTGGTTGCTGGCCTTGCCGATGGAGGAGAGCTTGTAGTAGCCGAAGATATCGTCCTTGTCGAGCTTGCGGTCGGCCTTGATGTTGGTGTAGAGCGCAACGAGCTTGTCGTTTGCGTCAAGGTTGGAGATGGTGAACTTCGTGTTGTCAGCCACGAGCGCGTCACTGTCATATTTGTAAGCCGCGTTCAGGTAGTTCAGGCCGTCGATCATGCGCTGGTCCATCTTCTCGCTGATGCGGGCGTAGGACGCGCGGAAGTCGATGATGTTCTTTTCCTCGTCGCCGACGAAGGTACCTGCCTTCTTCGCCACAGCGATCAGGTCCTTGGAGGCGATGACGTTCTCATCGTCCAGATCGACGCGGCCGATGACGGCCATGTTGGGCTCAAGGAAGATCATGTTGTCGTTGAGCTTGATGGCGACATACTGCGTACCGCTGCAGTTCTCAATGTACCAGACCTCGTCCTTGTCGCAGATGAACACGCCGGAGGCGTACACGCAGCCGTAATTCTCATAGATGTCGAGCAGCAGCTCCACGCCCTCACGCGCGGAAGAGGCCTCGGCAAGGATGATGGTCGGGATATCGGTCTCTTCAATGCCGATGCGGGCATTGCCGTTTTCCTTCGCCCAGTCAGCGTCGCGGTACGGGTCGACCTCCGTCACCTTGGCGTTGCCGTGGAGCGTCTCGGTCGCGGAGACGGACACGCCCTTTTCATTCGTGCCGAACTCAGTGTAGGAGTAGTGGTCGGCCTTTTTGCCGCACTCGGGACAGGTGCCGTCATAGTAGATATCGTTGGTGAAGTAGGTGAAGCGATAACTGTCGTGGGTGAAGTCCCACTCGAACGGGCCGTATGCCGGGCAGCCGACATAGTGGTCGCCCTGTTTCCAATTGCCGCTCTCGCTGATGAACCAGAGCTTGTTGTAATCGGAGCCGTAGTCCTCCGTGCGGGCGACGAAGGGAGTCCCCTCCTCGTTCAGATCGCCGCCGACGTAAATCGTCGTGCAAGCGGACGCGCTGATGGTCGCTGCGGCAAAGGCCGCAGCCGTCACCACGCAGGTGCAGAGAAGCTTTCTGAGCATACCTCTTTTCATGTGATCCCTCCTGAAATGATGAATGATAAATGTTGTTCCGCAAGGCAGCGTCCGCCTTGCGCGCAGGCCGTTCTCTCGTTTTCTTCCCATCATCCCCTATCCACACACATTCGATTTATTGTGCTGATATGATATCACGTTAAAGCATTTAATTCTATTGTCAAGAATAGAAAAAAGCTGACAGCACTTTTTGCTGTTTTAGTGATATCGCACAACGGCTTGTCCGTTCTGCCCAAGCAGCGCTTTTCCGGGCAGATATCGCGCTTTGGTTGCATTTCACATTTTTTTCGCGCTTTTGCTCCTTAATTTGTATCTTATCACTTCGGCATACGCTTTTCCATTGTCCGAATCGGCAAAAGTCGTTCTCCTTTTCTGGTAAAAACACCGATTGCCTGCTTGGTTTTTCGCAGCCATCTTCTCCTCTCCGTCCTCCGCTTCACTGTGCGCCGCCGCGCTAAATCCGCGCTAAGCTCCCATTCAGAAATTGACGGATCCTTCCTCTTATGTTATAGTTTTTGCAAATTTATTCGTAAATCATCTTTTCTCCGGCACCGGCGTACTTTTTATGAAAGAGCAGCTTCTATGAAACGTCTTCTCTCTCTTCTTTTCCTCTGCGCAGTGCTCATGCTCACCTCCTGCGCCTCTTCGCCGCAGGAGGATGATCCCCTGCCGCAGCTCATCATCGGCGGCTCCCCCTACGCGCCGTATTTTTACGCGGTGTGAGCGGCAGCTACGCAGGCATCGACGTGGAGATTGCGGCCGAGGCCTGCCGTCGCATCGGCTATGAGCCCGTTTTTCGCGAGATCGCGCTCGATGAGCGCTTTGCCCGTCTTGCCGCGGGCGAGGTCGACTGTCTGTGGAGCTGCCTGACGATGGATGGCCGTGAGGACGAATTTCTCTGGGCCGGTCCCTACCTCTACACCCAGCGCGTGATCGTCGTGCGCGCGGACAGCGGGATCCGCTCGATCGAGGACCTTGCGGATCAGCGTGTCGCCGTGCAGTCGGGCTCCACCTCCGAGCACATCCTGACCGACGGATTGGATAACGAGTTCTCCGCTCTCGCCCGGCTCACGGTCTACCCCGAGCTCGGGCAGGTCTTCGCCGCGCTGCGCGGCGGCTATGTCGATGCCGCCGCCGGCATGGAGGGCGCGCTGAAGCAATATCTTGACGACTATCCCGGCGAATACCGCTTGCTGAACATGAGCTTCCGCAGCCAGGCACAGGGCGTCGCCTTTCGCAAAAATGGCGACACTGCGCTCGCGCAAAAGCTCTGCGACGCGCTCGCGGACATAACTGCCGACGGCACAACCGCCGCCATCATCAGTACCCATGGTCTGAACGTGGAGAAGAACGTATACGGAGGAACAACAAATGCCGACAGCCGCTGTGCAGAATGACCGCAGGAAGCGGCGCCTACCCATATGGCTGCTGCTGACGGTCTGCGGCGTCGCCTTCCTGCTGCTGACGCTGCTCATCGCCTTTTATCGCGGGCGCGCAAATATCCGTCAGGACGCGGCAGACACGCTCGCGCTCGTCAAGAGCACCTGCCAGAAGTATGACGATTACCATCTCAGCAGCACGACGAAGGACCTGCAGGCCCTCATCAACAAAGCCCTCGTCTTCGGCCTTTATGTCCCAAGCGCCGATACCACGCGCGAAGACGTTCTTGCGCGCTACCTCAGCGATCAGTACCTCACCGGTATCGCCGTTCTCCGCGAAGACCTCTCCGTCGCCGCGGCAGCGGATGCGGACGGTGCAGACCGCAGCGCGCTCCTCTCCCTTATCCTTGCAGACGGACAGGCGCAGGACATCCTCGCCCACCCGCAAAAGGTCTATGCCGATCAGGTAAGCGCGGACGGACGCTCCTACGACTATGCCATCGCCGCGCGGCAGGACAGCCCCGGCGTGATCGTCTGCTATGCGGATATCACGCCCTTTCTCGGCGACAAGTATTCCCTCTCGCTCTCCGGTATGCTTAATATCGACCTTCAGCGCGGTGATGCGGTCACCGTCGTGACGGACGGTGTGACCGTCATCAGCAGCAGCGATCCCGCGCTGGAAGGTCTTGCGGTCAAGGACTGCCCCATCACAAACGTCGTCACAAGCGACCGCCTGCCCGATGATCGGGCGCTGCTTTCGCTCAAGCTCGATGGCACGGTCTGGTACGGCGTACACGACATCTACCGCGACTATTATCTCTACGTCTTCTACCCCGCGCGCACGATGGTTCCGGCTATCGTGCATCGGCTCGCCATCTCCGCGGGGCTGTATCTCGTCTTCTGCATGGCCGTCACGATCCTTTGGCAGGGCCGCCGCCGTGAGCGGATCGCCCAGCTCGAGAAGGAATATCACCTCACCGCCGCCATCGCAAATATTTACACGACCGATCTCATCATCTATCCGCAGTCCAACACCTACGAGTCCATCACGCAGACCGCTTACGCCCATTCCGTGACGGACGGCATCGAAAAAGCGGACGAGATGCTCGAGGCCATCACGACCCACATCATCGTCCCCAGGGAGCGCGACGCCTTCCGTGATTTCTGCAGCGCCGCGACCGCGCCGGAGCGTCTGCGCGACCAGCGCTTTCTCGGCGATACCTTCGAGTCGATGAACGGCCAGTGGTTTCAGGTACTGCTCATCCCGCAGCGCCGCAGTCAGACCGGTGAGGTCACGGCCGTCATGCTGCTTTCGCGCAACGTCACCGCGCAGAAGCAAAAGGAGATCGACTACCAGCAGCGCCTGCGCGAGACCGCCGAGCAGTCCTCGATGGCCAACGCCGCAAAGACCGATTTTCTGCGCCGTATGAGTCACGATATCCGCACGCCTCTCAACGGCATCCGCGGCATGACGAAGATTGCCGAAGAGAATATCACCGATCCCGCGCGGGTGCAGAACTGCCTCTCCAAAATCCTTTCGACCTCGGATTTCCTGCTCGAGCTCGTCAACAATGTGCTCGACATGAGCAAGCTCGAAGCCGGCGAGGTCGAGACCGAGCACAAGCCCTTTGACCTGCGCGACGTGCTGCAGGGCGCGGAGACGGTCGTTTCTGCGCAGGCGGCGGACTGCGGCATCGTCTTCACCTCCGATCCGCCCGCAGGCGAGCACTGGCACCTGCTCAGCAGCCCTCTGAACATTCAGCGCGTGCTGCAAAATATCATGAGCAACGCCGTCAAATACAACCGTCCCGGCGGCTCGGTGCACATTTCCTGCCGCGAGACCGCCTGCGAAAACGATACGGCGACCTTCGTCTTCACCTGTGCCGATACCGGCATCGGCATGAGCCCGGAATTTCAGGCCCGCGCGTTCGATACCTTCGCGCAGGAGCATAAGACCGCGCGCACGACCTATTCCGGCAGCGGCCTCGGCCTCGCTATCGTAAAGAAGACCGTCGAGCTGCTCGGCGGCAAAATTTCCTTCGTCAGCCGCGAAGGAGAGGGAACGACCTTCACCGTTACGCTGCCGCTGACGGTCGACACATCGTACCATGTGCCCGCCCCCGAGCCGGAGCCGGGCGCGCGGCTCGACGGCGTCCGCATCCTCATGGCCGAGGACAACGCGCTCAACCGCGAGATCGCGACCTATATGCTCGAAGAGGGCGGCGCGCTTGTCACCGCCGCCGAAGACGGGCAGCAGGCGGTAGATTGCTTTGCCGCTTCCGCTCCGAGCAGCTTCGATATCATCCTCATGGACATCATGATGCCCGTGCTTGACGGGCTTGACGCCGCCCACGCCATCCGCGCGCTCGACCGCGCAGATGCCAGGACCGTCCCCATTCTCGCCGTCTCCGCCAATGCGTTCTCCGATGATATTGCCGCAAGCCGGGAGGCGGGTATGAACGGCCACCTCTCCAAGCCGCTCGACTTTGACCGTGTCGCCGCTGCCATCGCGCAGTATATCCGCCGCAGTTGATTTTTTTCAAAAAAAGAGCCCTTTCGGTCTCCCGAAAGGGCTCTTTCCTTCTTTACGCTTCCATTCGCATCATATCCACCGCGCAGTCGGCGAGGAGCCGGTCCTCCGCATCGCGGATGGCAACGTGCAGGACGACCATATGCCGCCCGCGCCGCACGACGCGCGCGAGCGCGTAGACGACTCCCTGCTTCGTGTTGCGCAGAAAATTCACGTGCGCGCTCTGCGTCACATAGTCATTCCCGTCGCAGCGCGCAGCGATGCCCGCCACGCAGTCAGCAAGTCCGTAGAGAAGTCCGCCGTGCACCGCGCCATGCAGATTCATCGACTCCGGCCGCAGCACCACGCGCACCTCTGCGCGGTAGTCGCCGTCCTCTTCCCGGTCGATACGCGTGATCTCGATATGGTTATGAGCCATAAAGGGATTGTTCGCCGCATAGACGTCCGCATCCCCAATGATGGGCAAAATACGCTCCATATCCCGCTCTCCTTTTCCGTAAAGACATTTCGCCCGTATTCTCTGCCGAATTTTCTCTATTATACCGATGCTCACGGCAAAAGACAAGGCCGGAAAATTACCTCTGCCCCTCTTTGACGCCCCCATATTGCCGAACGCATCGGAATGTGGTAAGATGTCTTTAACTTTGATAGAAAAGGTATGTCATATGGAAGCATTTTACGGTATTCTGATCCCGTTTCTCGGTACGGCGCTCGGCGCGGCGTGCGTGTTCTTTATGAAAAAATCACTCAGCGACGCCCTGCAGCGCTCGCTGACAGGCTTCGCCGCAGGCGTGATGGTCGCAGCCTCGGTGTGGAGCCTGCTCATCCCGGCCATCGAGCAATCGGCGGACATGGGAGCTCTTTCATTCCTGCCCGCATTCCTTGGCTTCTGGGTCGGCATCCTCTTTTTGCTGCTGCTCGACCACGTCATTCCGCACCTGCACGCCGGGAGCGGTCAGGCCGAGGGCCCCAGGAGCCGGCTTCAGCGCACGACGATGATGGTCCTCGCCGTCACGCTCCACAACATTCCCGAGGGCATGGCCGTCGGCGTGGTGTACGCGGGCTGTCTTTCCGGCAGCACACAGATCACGTCGGCGGGCGCGCTGGCGCTCTCGCTCGGCATCGCCATCCAGAACTTCCCCGAGGGCGCGATCATCTCCCTGCCGCTGCGGGCCGAGGGTATGAGCAAGGGCAAGGCTTTCCGGGGCGGCGTGCTGTCGGGCGTTGTCGAGCCTGTCGGCGCAGCGCTGACCATCCTTGCCGCGTCGCTCGTTGTCCCAGCGCTGCCCTATCTTCTGAGCTTTGCCGCCGGCGCGATGCTCTACGTCGTTGTTGAAGAGCTCATCCCCGAAATGTCACAGGGCGCGCACTCCAACATTGGCACGGTGTTCTTCGCCGTCGGCTTCAGCCTGATGATGGTGCTCGACGTAGCGCTGGGATAAGCTTTCGCAGAGAGGGGAGCGCTCGCCGCTCACCGTTTCGCAGCCCCCTTGAAATTGATATACCGACGGTATAAAATACAAAGAGTAAAAATCGCCTGTACTATAGTATTTGACTGAAATCACCCTATGAAGCTATAGTCGCCAAAAGGATCCTATTGGAGGTCATACGATGCAATTACCTGCTTGTCCGGTAGAAACAACCCTGCTGCTCATCGGCGATAAATGGAAGGTGCTCATCCTGCGCGACCTGATGGACGGAACAAAACGCTTCGGCGAACTCAAAAAGTCCATCGGCCACGTGACCCAGAAGGTGCTGACCGCCCAACTGCGCGACATGGAGGCCAACGGGCTCCTCACTCGCACGGTCTATGCCGAGGTCCCCCCGCGCGTGGAGTACACGCTGACCGACATCGGCTACAGCCTCAAGCCCATTCTCGATTCCATGGTCGCCTGGGGCAGCAGCTATAAGGAAAAAGCCGCGGCGATGGAGGCTTCCGATGCGCCCGATGAAGCCTGACCCCGCCATCCGCGTCCAAAAGCTCCGCATCCCGACGCCGCACGGCAGCATTCCCGCGCTCCTGCTTTCGCCAAAGCGCGCACCGGTCAACGCCACGGGCGTTCTGTGGCTGCACGGCGGCGGATACATTGTGGGAATGAAGGAAATGATCCATATGTCCCGCGCAGTCGACCTTGTGAAAAAGTATGGCGCGGTCGTGCTCTCGCCGGGGTACCGGCTGGCACTGCAGGCCCCCTACCCTGCCGCAATCGACGACTGCTACGCATCGCTCCTCTACCTGAAGGCATACGCTGCGGCGCTTGGCGTGCGGGGCGATCAGCTCATGGTCGGCGGAGAGAGTGCCGGCGGTGGGCTCTGCGCCGCCGCCTGCATCCGCGCGCGGGACGAAGGCGCAGTGAATGTCGCCTTTCAGATGCCGCTCTACCCCATGCTCGATGACCGCGACACAGAAACCTCCCGCAGCAACCACGGCCGCGTCTGGAACACCCGACGCAACCATCTCGCATGGCGGCTCTATCTGCGCGGGATTGACCGCGCGCAGCTCACGCCATACGCCGCTCCGGCGCGGCTGGAGGATTTCTCCGGTCTGCCGCCCGCACACCTCTCCCCCTATGCCGCCCCCGCGCGGCTCACAGACTTCTCCGGTCTGCCGCCTGCCTACACCTTTGTCGGCGACGGTGAGCCGTTTTACGCCGAAGCCGTCCGCTACTTTGGGCAGCTCCGCGCAGCAGGCGTTCCGGCGGAGCTTGACGTTTACCACACTGATATGCACGCCTTCGACATGATGGACCCCGATGCCGTGCTGAGCCTCCAGGTGGCAGAATGCTTCAACCGCCATTTTGCCGACGCGCAGAGTCGTTTTTTTGCCCTGCAGCCTGAGAACAGGAGGACCTGTCCATGATCCGCGACATTTGTAAAGATGAGAACTTCCTCGCCCAAAGGGGCGAAACGGCCCTGCCTGCTGATCTTGGCATCGCGCAGGATCTGCTGGATACGCTGAGGGCCCACAAGGACGGCTGCGTCGGTATGGCGGCGAATATGATCGGCGTCAACAAGCGCATCATCGCCTTTGACAACAAGGGCACGTACACGCTCATGTTCAACCCGGTCATTGTCAAACACGCCGGCCCCTACGAGGCCGAGGAGGGCTGTCTGTCTCTCACCGGCACACGAAAGGCAAGGCGTTATCAAACCATTAAGGTCCGGTGGCAGAACGAAGCCTTTCAAACCCGGCTCAAGACCTTCACCGGCTGGACCGCTGAGATCATCCAGCACGAAATCGATCACTGCGACGGTATCATCATCTGATAGAAGGAGGCAGCACTACGGTTCTTTATTTCACAGGCACCGGCAACAGCCAATATATTGCCTCGCGCATCGCCGAGGCACTGAATGATGAGCTTTTCAGCATCAATGATCGCCTCAAGTCAGGCGATACCTCGCCCGTCGCGACTGGCGAAGCGCTCATTCTCGTCACGCCGACCTACGCCTGGCGCATCCCGCGTATCGTACAGGATTGGCTGCTGAAGACCAGCTTCCCCGCAGCAAAGCGGGTCTGGTTCATTATGGACTGCGGCAGTGAGACCGGCAACGCCGCCAAATTTAACCGCAAGCTCTGTCAAGCAAAAGACCTTGCCTATATGGGTACAGCGCAGATCCTCATGCCCGAAAACTACATCGCAATGTTTTCTGTCCCTCAGGCAGCGGAAGCGCGTGCCATCGTCGCCAAGGCCGAGCCGGACATTCGCCGCGCCATTGCCTGCATTGCAGCCGCACAGTCCTTTCCGCCGCCGCGCAGCAGTCTCTATGACCGTCTGGCAAGCGCCGCGGTGAATCCGCTATTCTACCCGCTCTTTGTCAAGGCATCTTCCTTTACCGTCAGCGATGCCTGTATCGGCTGCGGACAATGCATCCAGCGCTGTCCGACAAACAACATCACGCTCGAAAATGGCAAACCTGCTCGAAAATGGCAAACCTGTCTGGAGCAAAAACTGCACGCACTGCATGGCCTGCATCTGCTATTGCCCCACCGGGGCGATCGAATACGGCAAAAAAAGCCTTGGCAAGCCACGCTATCACTTCGAGGCACTCTGAGAAAACAAAGCTTTCTCTCCTCCCTCTCCTGTATCACAACGTTCCCTTACGCGTGAACTTTCCTCTGTATTTTCGGATAACTATTTCTGCCAGAACATTGCAGTCAGATAAAGAAATACAAAAAAGCAGACACTCAAATGAGTGTCTGCTTTTCGTGTTGGCGCTACCTATCTTTCCGGGCCGTCTCCAGCCAAGTATTGTCGGCAGAAGCGAGCTTAACTTCCGTGTTCGGGATGGGAACGGGTGGACCCTCGCCC
>ERZ835980.2220-NODE-2220-length-18266-cov-3.251881_pt1 | contig 18266 bp, 15 predicted proteins | sample MGYA00519943_ERZ835980 | MGnify/ENA primary metagenome ERZ835980 (study PRJEB31850, sample SAMEA3708791) | human gut metagenome | biome: human gut; feature: human-associated habitat; material: faeces | place: China | collected 2014 ... | reverse complement strand
GACCGCAATGTCGGGGCCGAATACCATTCGACCGATCCGAAGGCCTGTGTGCAGGATTTCCGCTCCTACGGACTGTTCTATCAGTGGGGCCGCAAGGAGCCGTTCATCGGCGCGAAGATCCTCTCGAAGAACAAATATTACGAGGGGCATGCGGAGTATCCCGATGCTTTCGGCGCGATGACGCGCGAGGTGGTTTTCAACGCCTCCCGCACCGCCGGCTGGCAGATCAGCGGCGAGGAGATGACCGCCGCAACGGCAAACGGCAATCCGACGACGTTCTATACCCGGTCGTCCGCAGCGATGTCCGAAGGCTGGACCGAGGGCGGCAAAGGGCTGAACGATCCCTGCCCGGTGGGATACCGGGTGCCGACGGCGGCCGAATGGCAGTCGCTGCTTGCCTACGTGGACGGCAACGCCGCCAAGAACCAGGACTCGGGCGACACGTACAGCCGCTGGTATGCGCTCAATTCGGGCGGAACCCTCATCGGCCCGTCGACGATGTTCCGCAAGGGCGATAACGGCCGCATCCACTATCCGGGGCGTTCGGCAGCCTATTGTTCGTCGACGCTCGCCGGCGGCAAGCCGCTCCCGATGTACGACTGGAAGGCGGGCGACGCCACGGGCGAGGGGACCTATTACGAACGGAAGATGACCACAGCCTACGGCATGCGCTGCGTGAAGGAGTGACGCCGCTGCGATCGCGGGGGCTTCGGGCGGGAGTGAGTTTATTCCGTCCGAAGCCCTTTTTTTGCGGTATTTTCATTACCTTCGCATGTCTTTTCAAACTTTTACCGATGAAAAATAGCATCTTTACCGTATTGGCGGCCCTCGTGCTGTATCCCGCCGGGGCGCAGCCCGTCACCCCGCAGGACCGGCGGCGCGCCGCGGAACTGGTCGAACGCATGACGCTCGACGAAAAGATCGGCCAGCTGGTCCAGCAGCGCGGAGGCGGCGCCGTCACGGGACCCGACAAGACGGAACTTTCCGTCGAACGGCTGGTCCGCGAAGGGCGCTGCGGCAGCGTATTCAACATCAAGTCCTTCGAGGAGACCGAGCGGTTGCAGCGGATCGCCGTCGAGGAGAGCCGGCTGGGCATCCCGCTGCTGATCGGCGCCGACGTGATCCACGGTTTCCGGACGATCTTCCCGATCAACCTCGCCGTCGCCGCCTCGTGGGACCCTGCCGCCGCGGAGTCGCTGGCCCGCGTTTCGGCCCGCGAAGCCTCGGCCATGGGCATCCATTGGACCTTTTCGCCGATGTGCGACGTTTCGCGCGACCCCCGGTGGGGTCGTGTCTCCGAGGGCGCGGGCGAAGATCCCTATCTGGGCGCGCGTGTCGCCGAAGCGATGGTGCGGGGCTATCAGGGCGACTTGTCCGACCCCTCGTCGGTCCTTGCCTGCGTGAAGCATTTCGCCGCCTACGGCGCTCCGCAGGCCGGGCGCGAATACCATGCGGTCGATATGTCCGAGCGGGTTTTCCGCGACAGCTACCTGCCGCCTTACCGGGCGGCGCTCGATGCCGGGGCCGCGACGGTGATGACCTCGTTCAACGACCTCGACGGCGTTCCGGCCACGGCCAACCGCTGGCTGATGCGCGACCTGTTGCGCGACGAACTGGGCTTCGGCGGATTCGTGGTGACCGATTACGGCACGATCGGCGAACTGAAAGCTCACGGCGTGGCGGGCGACGATGCGCAGGCTGCCGAACTGGCCCTGCGCGCCGGGGTCAACATGGACATGATGAGCGCCGCCTACCTGTTCCATGCCGCCGAACTGGTGCGGGAGGGGCGTATCCCGGAGTCGCTGATCGACAGCCTTTGCCGTGAGGTGCTGGCCGTGAAGTTCCGCCTGGGGCTGTTCGACGATCCTTTCCGCTACCAGGCGAAGGAGCGCGAGAAGTGCTATTACGCCCCGGAACATCTCGATGCCGCGCGCCGCGTGGCCCGCAGTTCGATGGTGCTGCTGGAGAACCGCGGCGGCGTGCTGCCCCTGAAAAAGGGGAGCCGGATCGCGCTGGTGGGACCTTTCGCCGATTCCCGGTGGGACCTGATCGGCTCGTGGGTTCATTTCGCCGAGGCCGGCCGGACCTCGACCTTTCTCGACGGACTGCGGGCGCGTTTCGGAGCCGACCGTGTGACCTATGCCCGCGGATGCGACCCGCACAAGGCCCTCGAAGGCGGTATTTCGGAGGCGGTGGCCGCAGCCGCGAAGTCGGACGTGGTGCTGGTTGCGCTCGGATTGAAGGCGGGGGAGAGCGGCGAGGCGGCAAGCCTTGCGTCGCTTGCGCTGCCCGACGCGCAGCGTGACCTGCTGGAGAGCTTGAAGCAAACCGGGAAACCGATTGTCGTCCTGCTTGTTACGGGTCGTCCTATGGAGCTGGCCCGTGAAGCGGAACTTGCCGACGCCCTGCTGCTGACCTGGTATCCGGGCACGATGGCGGGCGAGGCGCTGGCCGATGTCGTGTCGGGCGACTACAACCCTTCGGGGCGTTTGCCGATGACCTTTCCCCGCACGGTGGGGCAGATTCCGATCCATTACGACATGAAGAGCACGGGACGTCCGGCCGACGAGTCGGGCAAGCCCAACAAATACACTTCGCGCTATCTCGACGTACCCAATTCGCCGCAGTATTGTTTCGGCTACGGGTTGAGCTACACGACGTTCGGTTATTCGGACCTGCGGGTGCTGACGCCCGAAACCGCCGTCGGCGGCGAGGTTCGCGTGTCGGTCCGCGTGACCAACACGGGCGGCCGCGACGGCGAGGAGGTCGTGCAGCTCTACGTGCGCGATCTGCTGTCCGGTGTGACGCGTCCGGTTCGTGAACTGAAAGGTTTCCGGAAGGTCATGCTTCGCGCCGGGGAGAGCCGCGAGGTGACCTTCACACTGACGCCCGACGACCTTTCGTTCTGGCGTCTCGACAAAAAGTGGGGCCAGGAGCCGGGCGACTACCATGTCTGGGTAGGGCACGACTCCGACTGCACGCTCGGCGGCAGTTTCCGGATCACCGAATGATTCGTCTCTCCGGCACGGCGGCCGACGCCGCGGGTGCGGGACAGCTGCAAGGGAGCAGCGGCTTCGGCCGCCGCTCCCTTTTCCGTGCCCGGCGGGACGGTCCGGATGTCCCGGAAAAACCCGTTCGGAGATGTTTCGGACAAAAGGTTCCGGGGAATGGCTGGGCTTTCGCAAATTTTTTCTACCTTTGGAGGTCAAAACAGTACGCAATGATGGATTTGAAGACGATACGTGCCGAACTGCGCAAGCTGACCGCGATTGTCGACGGCTGGGAGCCTTCCGGGGAGATTCCGGCCCTCGAACGCGACCTGGCGCTGGAAAAACTGCGGACGCTCTACGATGCGGTGCGCTTTACGGAGGTGGAATCCCTTCCGGAATTCCCGGTTGCGGAGACGGAGCCTGCGGCGGCTCCGGTGCCCATCGACCTCGGGGCGGTGCTTTCGCTCGACCCGACGGACGAAGCCGTGTTCGAACCCGGTCCCGATGCCGTTTCCGGACCCGCGTTCGATGCGGAGGCGGAACCCGCAGAGCCGTTTTCCGAACCCGATACGACGGTCGCGGCCGATTCTGCCGGGGCGTTTGCCGGGGGGAATCCCGATACGGAGACGCCCGGAATGGCGGAGCCTGCGGCGTCGGATTCAGAGCCGGAACTTGAGGGGGAATCCGGATTTGAGCCTGATCCCGAAGCGGCGTCCGAAGCCGCATTCGTCGCCGGAGAATCCGAACCGGCCGCCGAATCCGGACCGGTCGCAGCATCCGAATCCGACGCTGTGCCCGAACCGTCTGCGAAGCCGGTCGCTGCGCCCGGACCTGCCGCTGCGGCTGAACCGGTCGTCGTTCCGGAACCCGCTCCTGCGCCAGCTCCGGAACCCGCTCCTGCGGAGAAACCCCAATACATCGCGCCCACGCTGTTCGGGCTGGAGGAGGAGACCGTCCGCCACCGTCACAAACAGCGCGTCATCATGTCGCTCTACGATACGCCTGCGCCCGCCGAAAAGCCCGCAAGGCCCGAAACGGCGGAAAGACCGGCGGAGCGTCCCGAACCCGCTGCCCGTCCCGAACCCGCTGCGACGCCCGGACCGACTGTCCGTCCCGGGTTTGCCGCGACTCCCGAACCGGCGGCTGCGCCTGCGTCCGCAGGTCCCGGGCCGCAGTCCGGAACGTCCGTGCCGCAGTCCGCGGCGGAACCCGTCACCGTTTCGGAAGCGCCTGCCGCCGCCGAGCCGGAGGAGGCCGAATCCGGAGTGAGGGAGGTTGCGGTCCCTGTCGGGGCCGTGCTGGGCGAGGTGATCAACCACGACGTGCAGACGCTGGCCGACACGATCGCTCCGCGGCGCGACATGGCTTCGGAACTGCGCCGCGGCGAACCGGTCGCCGACCTTCGCAACGCCATCGGCATCAACGACAAGTTCCTGCTGATCCGCGATCTGTTCGGCGGCGACGGCGAAGCCTATGAAGAGGCGATCGCGACGCTCAACGCCTTCGACGATTTCGACGAGTGCATGATCCACATTGCCGAGAACTACGCCTGGAATCCCAATTCGGACGGCGCGAAGTTTATGATGGAACTGCTCGAACGCAAATTTGCCTGACACGATGGCCAAACTCTATATCGTACCTACGCCGATCGGGAATCTGGACGACATCACGCTGCGCGCGGTGAACGTCCTGCGCGAGGTGGATTTCATCCTCGCCGAGGACACGCGCACGACGTCGTTCCTGCTGAAGCACCTCGGCATCGAGCAGAAACTCCGTTCGCACCACAAGTTCAACGAGCACGCCACGGTCGAAATGGTCGCCGGGGCGATCGCCGCGGGACGCAATGCCGCCCTGGTGTCGGACGCCGGGACGCCCGGCATTTCGGACCCCGGGTTCCTGTTGGTGCGCACGTGCGTCGAGGCGGGGATCGAGGTCGAGACGCTGCCCGGCGCCACGGCGCTGATTCCGGCGCTGGTGCAGAGCGGGTTTCCGTGCGACCGTTTCTGCTTCGAGGGCTTCCTGCCCCAGAAGAAGGGGCGGATGAAGCAGTTGCAGGCGCTTGCCGGCGAGGAGCGCACGATGATTTTCTACGAATCGCCCTACCGCGTGGTCCGGTGTCTCGAGCAGTTCGCCGAGGTTTTCGGCGAAGACCGCCGGGTTTCGGTGTCGCGCGAGATCACCAAGAAGTTCGAGCAGACCGTGCGCGGAACCGTCGCCGAGGCGCTCGGGCATTTCCGCACGACCGAACCCAAGGGCGAGTTCGTGATCGTCGTGGCCGGAAAGCCCAAAGGCCGCCGCGTCCGGGAGGACGGGGAGGAGTAACTCAAATCGAAACGCATTGATGGAAGAGAACCGTACAGACGATACACAAAAGGTAAAACGTTCGTTTTCGGCGTGGCTCGGGGAGCTGCGCGAATTTATGAAGGGCCGTTTCAGCCTCGACGAGGACAAGGCGCAGCGCGACGAGGTCGTGGCCTCCGTCTCGAAGGGCGTGGAGTTCCGCGGCGTCAACCTCTGGGTGCTGATCTTCGCCACGATGATCGCCTCGCTGGGCCTGAACGTCAATTCGGCCGCGGTGATCATCGGCGCGATGCTCATTTCGCCGATCATGGGCCCGATCATGGGTGTCGGCCTTGCGCTGGGCATCAACGATTTCGAACTGCTCAAGAAGTCGCTGCGCAACCTGGCGCTGATGTTCATCGTCGCCATCATCACCTCGACGGTCTATTTCTTCATCTCGCCGCTCTCGTCGAACAGCAGCGAGCTGCTGGCGCGTACCGTGCCTACGACCTACGACGTGCTGATCGCCCTGTTCGGCGGCCTGGCGGGCATCGTGGCGCAGACGCGGCAGGACCGCACGTCGACCGTCATTCCCGGCGTGGCCATCGCCACGGCCCTCATCCCGCCCCTCTGTACGGCGGGCTTCGGACTGGCCACGGGGCAGTTCCGCTTTTTCATCGGCGCCTTCTACCTCTTCTTCATCAATTCGGTGTTCATCGCGCTGGCGACCTATGCCATGGTGCGTTTTCTGCAATACGAGAAGAAGGTCTTCATCGACAAGGTCCGCGAGCGCACGGTCAAGCGGCTGATGATGGTCATCACGCTGGTGACCTTCATCCCGAGCGTCGTCATCGGGTTCCACATGGTCCGCGTCTCGTTGTTCGAGGCCGTGGCCGACAAATACGTGTCGCAGGTCTTCAACTTTCCGCATACCCGCGTGATCGAGTGCAACAAACACTACGCGCAGGGCAAGAACCCCTCGCAGATCGAGCTGCTGCTCGTGGGCGAGCCGCTGGGCGAGGAGGTGATCGAGAATGCCCGTACGCAGATGCGCAATTTCGGGCTGGAGGAGGCCGAACTGGTCGTCCGGCAGGCCAATACGGAGGACAAGGTCGACGTGGTTTCGCTCCAGAAGAGCTATCAGGAGCTGCTGGAGGAGAAGAACCGCCGGATCGGCGAGATGTCCTCGCAGCTGAAACGCTACCGGGTGACCAACGTCGAGGTGAACGACATCTCGCGCGAAGTGGGGGCCATGATGGACAACATCGGGGCCATTTCGCTGACCAAGGGCATCACCTTCGACGTCGAGGGCACGCCCGGCGATACGACGCTCGTGTGCGTGGTGACGCCCCGGGATTCCGCGCTTCCGGTCGACCGTGAAACGCTGATCCGCTGGTTGAGAATCCGCACCAAGGTCGAGAACGTCAAACTTTTCGTGGAACCCTAATCCGGGCGGCAGGCATGAAACGAACCGATCTGACCATTTTGCAGCGCTTCTGGCTGGAGACCCTTTGGCTGGGCGCACGCGTGTTCGCCGTGATGCCTTACTGGTTCAAGTACTACGTCGTCGAAAACCTGCTTTTCGTCCTGCTCTACTACTGCCTGCGCTACCGCATGAAGGTCGTGAAGGCCAATTTGCGGAACTCGTTCCCCGAAAAAAGCGAGCAGGAACGGGCGGCCGTCTGCCGCAGTTTTTACCGTACGCTTGCCGAGATTTTCGTCGATACGGTCAATATGGCCCACATGAGCGAGGAAAAAGGCCGTACGGTACTCACCGTAAAAGGGTTCGAGGAACATTATGCGAAGGTGCACGGCCGTGACTGGATCGCCATGACGGCCCATTTCGGCTGCTGGGAGTATTGCTCCTACTGGGGGCTTTACGAGCGGTCGCAGATGCTGGTCGCCGTCTACCATCCGCTGCGCAGCAAGGTGATGGAGGAACTCTACCGGCGGCTGCGCAATTACGAAAATTCGATGACCGTCTCGATGAAGGAGAGCCTGCGTTTCTACCTGCGCAACCGGACCGGAGGCATCGCCGGCAAGAACCTCGTGATGGGGCTTATCGCCGACCAGAATCCCCCGCGGCGGCCCGACAGCCGTTGGTTCCGCTTCCTCAATCAGGATACGATCTTCTTCGACGGCGGCGAGAAACTGGCCCTGCGCTGCAACCTCCCGGTCTACTTCGTGAAGATGAACCGCCTGCGGCGGGGACGCTACGAAATGTCCTTCGAACTGATTTATGACGGCAAAGAGGAGGTCGCCGAATACGAAATCACGCAGCGTTACGTTCGTAAGTTGGAGCGGATGATCTGCGAGTGTCCCGAACTGTGGATGTGGTCGCATCGCCGCTGGAAGCACAAACGAACTCATGCCGGTCGCTAAAATCATCATACTCAACTGGAACGGCGCGGAACACCTGCGCCGTTTCCTGCCCAGTGTCGTCGCTGCGGCCCCTGCCGGCGTCGAGGTCATCGTCGCCGACAACGGTTCGACGGACGACTCTCTCGCGGCGCTCGCCGCCGGGTTTCCGTCGGTCACGGTCCTGCGCATGGACCGCAACTACGGCTTTGCCGGAGGCTACAACCGCGCATTGGAGTATATCGAGGCCGACTATTACCTGCTGCTGAACTCCGATGTTGAGACCCCCGAGGGGTGGCTTGCGCCGATTCTCGACTGTCTGGACCGGAATCCCGACGTGGCGGTCGCCGCGCCGAAGCTGATCTCCTGCGCCGACCGCACGGAGTTCGAGTATGCGGGGGCTGCGGGCGGTTTCATCGACTACCTGGGCTATCCCTTCTGCCGGGGGCGCATCCTGCGCTGCGTGGAGAAGGACCGGGGCCAGTACGACGACGAGCGCGACGTTTTCTGGGTGAGCGGCGCGGCTTTCTGCTGCCGGGCCGACGTGTTCCGCGCGCTGGGCGGCTTCGACGGCGATTTCTTCGCCCACATGGAGGAGATCGACCTCTGCTGGCGGATGCAGCTGGCGGGTTACCGGGTGCGGATCGTGCCCCGGAGCAGGGTCTACCACCTGGGCGGCGGCACGCTCCAGACCGATTCTCCGGCCAAGGTCTTCTACAATCACCGGAACAATCTCGCCATGCTTTACAAGTGCGCCTCGCCCGCACAGCGGCTTTGCGTGGCCGTTGCGCGCCCGGCGCTCGACCTGCTCGCCGCGCTGTCCTACCTCATGCAGGGCCGCCGGGATAACTTCCGCGCCGTGTTCCGCGCCTGGCGCGACTTCATCCGCTGGCACGGGGCGCTGGCCCGCAAACGGCGTGAGATCCGCGCGAACCGCAAGGGCTCCGCCGCGGAAAACATCTACCGCGGCTCGGTGGTGCTGCGCTATCTTTTCGGCCGGCGGACCTTCGGCGGCATGATGCGCTGACGCGGAGCCGATGTCGTCGTTTTCGCAACGGGACTTGTGCGATCTTCGTTTTTTGCGTATCTTTCTGAAAAATACCCTCGCTTATGATACGTGCGGCTCTTCTGTTGTCGGCAGTCGTGTGTTTTTTGCAGCCTTTTCGCGCGTCGGCGACAGGGCAGGCTGCCGAACGGCTTGTCGTCGGGCGCGATACGATGCAGTTGTTCGCACTGCCGCTGGCGACGGCGGATTCCGCCGTGCTCGCCCGGCTCGAAAAACGGCTGGACGAACTCGATGCCTCCGGCTCTACGGCTTGCTGGCGTCGCTGTATCGGTGTCTGGCGGCTGGACGACGAGGGCATCTTGTGGCTTGAGTGCGTGAACACCGAGGACGGCGACGTCGTATTTTCCGGAGCGGAGCTGGTTCCCGAATTTGCAGCGGGATCACGCGCCCGTGCCGGCTGGTTCAGCGGAGAGATCCGCTATGGCACGGGGAATCTGGTGTATCACCAACACGATGGATTTATGCGGAATCTCGAACGCGAATGGGTGGCTGCGGTGTCCGAGGGGCGCGTGAGGGAGACGAAAGCCTACCGGAACCGGCTGTATGAAAGAGGTGCGGATGCGACGGACAATGCACAGCGTGTGGCCGCGGCGTTCGACAGCCTTCATGTCGGAAAGTCGCCCGATCTGCTGTCGCTGTATGTGGTCTTTGCAGCCGATTCCACAGGGCGGGTGGTTCGGATCGACCGGGCGCGACTGTTGTCGGAAAAGGGAAGTCCTGTTGTCAGCGATCCGGCTGACCCGCTGTTGCAGGCAGCTCTGCGGGCGTTTCGCTCGGTGTCGCGCTGGGATGCCTGGTGGGTCGGAGGGGTCTGGAAGGAACAGGCGTATTTTATTCCGCTGCGCAGGGCCGGAATGGTTTGGAAACCGCGAAGAGGATAACGATGCTTATTGCTCCGGCTTGCAGGGAAGCGTGAACCAGAAGGTCGAGCCTTTGCCCGGTTGGGATTCGACGCCGATGCGGCCGCCCATCGTTTCGACGATCGACTTCGAGATCGCCAGTCCGATGCCGATGCCCTGCCTGAACGATCCCGCCTTGACGAAACGTTGGAAAAGCTGTTCCCGGTGTTCTTCGGGGATGCCGGCTCCCGTGTCGGCGACGTAGACGTAGAGTTCCCCGCCGCGGATTTCGAATCCGAAATCGACGGAGCCTTCGGAGGTGAATTTCACGGCGTTGCTCAAAAAGTTGGCGATCACCTGAATCAGCCGCTTGCGGTCCGTGCGGATGTAGCGGACGGGATATTTCCTGTGGAAGGTGATCCGCACCGGGCTGTTCTTGGGCTGCTGCATGCGGAAACCGCCTTCCAGCTCTTCCATGACGGCATTGAGTTCCACGTCGGTATATTCGTAGCCGAGGGTTCCGGCTTCGATCTTCGAGAGATCGAGGATGTCGCTGAGTTGCTGCATCAGTACCTCGCCGTTGGAGCGGATGATGCGCATGTACTCCTGTTTCTCGGTCGGGGCGGGGTCGTCCATGAGCAGTTCCGAGAATCCGATGATGGCGTTCAGCGGCGTGCGCAGTTCGTGGCTCATGTTGGCCAGGAAGCGTGATTTCATGCGGTCCGACTCCTCGGCGCGAACGCGGGCTTTCTCCAGTTCGCGCTGGGTGCGTTTCTGGGCCGAGATGTCGCTCACGGTCAGCACCACCCGGGGCTGTCCTGCGACGGTGAGGAAATTGCCCGCCACGCTTACGTCGCAGTCGACGGTTGCCGTGCGGTCGTCGGAGGTGTAGAGCACCATCGGGACCTCCAGTCCCGAGAAGCCTTTCTTCGTCCGGAACACCCCGGTGATGGCCGCGCGGACGGGACAGTCGGCGCACAATTCGTGCGTGCCGCAGACGCCGGCGTCCTCGCCGTTCCTGCAGCGCAGCAGGTTGCCCACCTTGGGCGGCACGGCTTGCGGTGCGGTTCCCGTCGCGGAGCGATAGTTGGTTTGCAGAACGTTGAAATCGGGGTCGATCAGCAGCAGGTAGGCGGCTACGTTGCGGAATATGCAGTCGTTGATCCGGTCGCTTGTTCGGATGTACCGGCGCTGGTAGCAGATACGGACGGCCAGGAGGACGCAAAACGCCGCCAGCACCCCTGTTCCTATTACGTATAACAACTGCATCCGATTATTCGGTTTTCGTTTCCGATCCCAAAGGTAGGTAAAATCCGGTGAAATAGGAGGGTAAATGATAAAAAAAGACATCCGGAATCGTCCGGATGTCTTTTTTTGTCGGTGGAGGATCTTTCTATTTGTTGATCTTGGCCCACGAGTCCTTGAGCGTTACCGTGCGGTTGAACACCAGATGACCGGGGGTCGAGTCGGTGTCGGGGCAGAAGTAGCCCACGCGCTCGAACTGTACGGCCTGGCCTACGGGGATGTCGCGCAGCGACGGCTCGAGGTAGCCTGTGATTTTGACCATTGATTCGGGATTGAGGTTGTCCTCCCAGGTCTGCCCTTCGTCCACGTCGTCGGGGTCCTCCTTCGTGAAGAGCGGGTTGAACAGCCGGATTTCGGCCTCCACGGCCTCCGCGGCCGACACCCAGTGGATGACGCCTTTCACGCGGCGGCCGTCGCTCGACGAACCTCCGCCCGACATCGGGTCGTAGGTGCAGCGCAGTTCGGTGATGTTGCCCCCCTCGTCCTTGACGACCTTCTCGCACTTGATGAGGTACGAATAGCGCAGGCGCACCTCGCCGCCCGGCGAGAGGCGGAAGAACTTCTTGGGCGGATTCTCCATGAAGTCGTCGCGCTCGATCCAGATCACCTTCGAGAAGGGAACCTGCCGCGTGCCGGCGGCTTCGTCCTCGGGGTTGTTGATCGCCGTGAACAGCTCGGTTTTGTCGTCCTCGTAGTTCGTGATGACCACCTTCAGCGGATTCAGCACGGCCATGCGGCGCTGGGCGACCCGGTTCAGGTCTTCGCGCACGCAGTATTCCAGCTTCCCGAGGTCGATCACGTTGTCGCGCTTGGCGACGCCCACCATCTCGGCGAAGTTGCGCACCGAGGCGGGCGTGTAGCCCTTGCGGCGCAGGGCGCAGATCGTCGGCATGCGGGGATCGTCCCAGCCCATCACGGCGCCCTCCTGCACGAGCTTCAGCAGCTTGCGCTTCGACATCATCGTATAGGTGAGGTTCAGGCGTGCGAACTCGTACTGGTGCGAGGGGAAAATGTTGAGCGCCTGGATGAACCAGTCGTACAGCGGACGGTGCACGTCGAATTCCAGGGTGCAGATCGAGTGGGTGATCCGCTCGATCGAGTCGCTCTGGCCGTGGGCGTAGTCGTACATCGGGTAGATGCACCATTTGTCGCCCGTGCGGTGATGCTCGGCGTGGATGATGCGGTACATGATCGGGTCGCGGAACAGCATGTTCGGATGGGCCATGTCGATCTTGGCGCGCAGCACCTTGGCTCCGTCGGGGAACTCGCCGTTCTTCATTCTCGTGAACAAATCGAGGTTTTCCTCCACCGAACGGTCGCGCCACGGCGAGGGCGTTCCCGGCACGGACACCGTGCCGCGGTTTTCGCGGATCTCGTCCTGCGTCTGGTCGTCGACGTAGGCCAGCCCCTTCTTGATCAGTTCGACGGCCCATTCGTAGAGCTGGTCGAAATAGTCCGACGCGTAACGCTCCAGCTCCCACTGGAAGCCGAGCCACTGGATGTCGCGCTTGATCGAGTCGACGTACTCCACGTCCTCCTTGACGGGGTTCGTGTCGTCGAAGCGCAGGTTGCACTTGCCTCCGTATTTCTTCGCCAGTCCGAAGTTGATGCAGATGCTCTTGGCGTGGCCGATATGCAGGTAACCGTTCGGTTCGGGCGGGAAACGGGTCTGTATGCGCGTTTCGCCCCCGGCGATCGACTCTTCGATGATCTCTTCGAGGAAGTTCAGCGACTTCTCCCGTGTTTCGTTTGTTTCGCTTGCCATATTATTTTTTATGATTCTTGCTGTTGTAAACGGTTTTGAGCAGTTTCACCCCCACGACCAGCATCTGCTGGGTTCCCAGGGCCGTGCCGTCGTGGTGGGCGGCGAACTCCGCACGGACCGAGACCGTGTCGTCGAAAAACGAGCGGCGGTAGGAGAGCGCCGTGCGGCTGTACACCTTCTGGTCGGTGCGGAAGAAACTCTCGGCGGGGTACAACTCGCGGCCGTAGGGGAGCGGTGTGCCGTCTTCGAGTTCATGTCCGTAGAAGAAGGGGTGGATGTTGTCGCCGACATAGAGGCGTTCGTCGAGCGACAGTCCCCAGCGGCTGATCCGGAAGGCGAACTCGCCCATGCAGGGCTTTTCCCACGAGTGGCCGAAACTGCGGTCGCGCTGGGCCGTGAGCAAAGCTCCCAGTTTGATGTCGAAATCGAAGAAGGCGTTGAACCGCACGCCGACGCAGGGGTTGAGCAGTTGCAGGTCGACGACGTTTTCGATCGGCGCGCCCTGCTGTCCCGCATAGTGGAACATCGAGTAGTTGAACCCGTAGTAGAACGTGTCGAGGTAGTGGCGTCCGGCGAGCAGGATGCGGAACTTTTCGCGCGAGAGGGTGGAATACATGCCCTCCCAGTCGCAGACGAACTCGACGTAGGAGTCCCTTTTGCCGTTGTACTGCGCCAGCACGCCGTTCATGCGGTTGTGGAAGAAGCGTTCCGACTCGGAGAAGAATGCCGTCGAATAGTCGTCGTCGTGCATCATGTCGCGCGTGAAGATACCGGCTGCGGCCGTCACCTTGGGCGTCTGGAACTGGTAGTAGAAGACGGGTTTGATCTCCGAAAGATAGGCCGATTCCTGGGTTCCGAAATTCTTGATCATGTCCGCGGCGATGACCAGCGTGTTTTTCTCGTCCCACCGGATGCCGACACGGGGCGTCAGCCGGGCTGCGAAGTCCGTGCCCGATTCGATGTCCAGTCCCGGCACGGCGAACTCGTTGCTGCCGAATTCCTTGTTGTCGAAATACATTTTGAAATCGGTTCCCAGCAGAATCTCCTGTGCGTGTCCTGCGGCGACGCATCCGGAAAGGGCGAGCAAGAGTAAAAGTTTTTTCATAGGTGTCAACGGAATATAGCTGACAAAAGTAAGGAAAAGATTTTAATTTTATTTACTTTTGCCCCCGAAATCAATCGTTCCGAACCCATTATGCGCAAAATCACCAACGAAGAACTCGGCAGGCCTTCGGCCGAGGAGTTCGCCGCGATGGAAAAGATGCCTGTCACGGTGGTGCTGGACAACGTTCGTTCGGCCCAGAACGTCGGGGCCTTTTTCCGCACGGGCGACGCTTTCGCCGTGGAGCGGATCGTCCTGTGCGGCATCACCGCCACTCCGCCCAGCCGTGACATTCACAAAACGGCTCTGGGGGCCGAGATGACCGTGCCCTGGAGTTATTGCGCTTCGACCGTCGGGTGCATTGCGCAGCTGCGTGCCGAAGGATATGCGGTCTACGCCGTGGAGCAGGTCGAGGGGGCCGTGATGCTCGATGAGTTTCGCGCCGTGCCGGGGGTGAAGTATGCGCTCGTCTTCGGCAACGAGGTCGACGGCGTGGGGCAGGAGGCCGTCGACCGGTGCGACGGGGCCGTCGAAATCCCGCAGGCCGGGACCAAGCATTCGGTCAACGTCTCGGTGTCGGGCGGCGTCGTTTTATGGAGTTTCTTTTGCCAAATCCGTCCGAAGCGTTAACTTTGCCGCGTTGTAAAACTTAAAATCTGAAAAAATGTCAGTAGAAAGCACCGTCCGCGCGGTAACGACTTACCGTCTGACGGAGATGAAACAGCGGGGCGAGAAGATCGCCATGCTCACCTCTTACGACTATTCGATGGCGAAGATCGTCGATGCCGCGGGTATCGACGTGATTCTCGTGGGCGACTCGGCCGCCAACGTGATGGCCGGTTACGAGACCACGGTTCCCATCACCCTCGATATGATGATCTACCACGCCCGTTCGGTCGTGCGTGCCGTGGAGCGGGCGCTGGTCGTCGTCGACCTGCCGTTCGGAACCTATCAGGGCAACTCGAAGGTGGCGCTCGATTCGGCCATCCGCATTATGAAGGAGACCGAGGCCGACGCCGTGAAGATGGAGGGCGGCGAGGAGATCCTCGAATCGGTCCAGCGCATTCTCTCGGCCGGCATTCCCGTCATGGGACACCTCGGCCTGACGCCCCAGTCGATCCACAAGTTCGGAACCTACGCCGTCCGCGCCAAGGAGGAGGCCGAGGCCGAAAAACTGCTGCGCGACGCGCACCTGCTGAGCGAGGCGGGCTGTTTCGGCATCGTGCTCGAAAAGATTCCCGCCGCGCTGGCCGCCCGCGTGACGGGTGAGCTGACCATCCCCACCATCGGCATCGGCGCCGGCGCGGGCTGCGACGGCCAGGTGCTCGTGATCCACGACATGCTGGGTATCAACAAAGGGTTCTCGCCGCGCTTCCTGCGCCGCTACGCCGACCTGCACACGGTGATGACCGGTGCCGTGGAGCAGTATGTCAGGGATGTGAAGGAGTGCGATTTCCCCAACGAAAAGGAGCAGTATTAGTCCCTGATTCCTTATACACGCAAGCCCCGGCTGGAATGTTCCAGCCGGGGCTTGCGTTGCAGAAGGCTAAAGAAGGCTATTGGATCGTCTTGTGCAGGGCCTTGTAGAAATCCGCTCCTTCGCCCGCGTATTTTCCGATGATGACGCCGTCGGGACCGATGATCACCTTGGTGGGGTATCCGCTGACAGCATATTCGACGGAGATGTCTTCCGCTGCCGGAACGTCTTTCGGATTGTAGACGTTGATCCACGGCAGCCGGTGTTCTTCGACCGCGGCGAGCCATCTCTCCGGAGTGTCGTTGCAGTCGATGCCGACTATTTCCAGTTTGCTTTTATAACGGTCGTAGTATCTCTTCATCTTCGGGATTCCTTTGATGCACCATCCGCACCAGCTGCCCCAAAAGTCGAGCACGACATACTTTCCGCGAAGCGACGAGAGGGTGAAATTCTTATCGTCGGCGGTTTTCAGCGTGAAGTCCGGAGCGGGGCTGCCGGCGACGATCTTCGCTTCGGCCAGCCGGATCAGGCGGTATTTTCCGGCTTTGGCCAGCAGCGGTTCGAGCAATGGCCTAAATATCGAGTTGCGGGCCGCATCGGCGAGTCGTTCGTGGTATGTTAAAACGCTGTCGATGGGTATTTTCGTCAGGCAGTACCCTGCGAGCGGGTTGTCCGGATTGGCGTCGATGTAGTCCATTTCGCAAGCCCGGCGGCGGGCCATCACCTGCCGGAACCGCTCGTAGAGCGCTTCCTGTTCCGCGCGGCTTTTTCCGGCCATGGCATCCTGCAATCGCTGGCCTTCGATCCAGAAGGACCGCAATTCCTGATAATGGCGGCTGTGATCTTCGTTGAGACGTGTGCCCGAAAGCGTGCAGTTGAAAACCGTCGAGTCGATCCGGCCCCGGAGTACGGCGTGTTCGCCCTTGTCGAGGAATAATTTCATGTCCGAAGTGCTGGTCGAATGGCGTCTTCCCTGATCGAATTCCATGAGCTGCATGGGGATGATGATGAATTGTGTCGGCAGCTCGACGGGCATGTCGTATGCAAATCGCCCGTTGGCGGCGACGATCGTGTCGTAGGTGATCCGTTGGTCGTCATCTCCTTTGAGACCGGGCATATCTTCGATCGCGCAGTGCACGATGCAGAGTGAATCGTTGGTCAGGTTGTCGATATGCCCCGTGATCGTATGTCGGGGTGCGCAGCCGGCGACGGCGGCCGCAAGCAGGAGGAGCAGGTCTCTTTTCATTTCGGAATGGTGGATTGATTCTGCATTCAAAGATAACACAAAAAGTCTTACGCCGAACCTATTGATAGAATGTTGATAAAAAAATCGGCGGATAGGTCCGGAAATTAGGCCGTTTCGAAAAAAATCACTACATTTGCGAGCAACAAAAATCCACGTTCATTATGTCTTTTATCAATGAAAGGGTTCAGCCCGAAGGACTTACGTTCGACGATGTGCTGCTTGTACCCGCCTATTCGGAAGTGTTGCCGCGAGAGGTCAATGTCCAGACCCGTTTCTCGCGAAATATCTCTCTCAACATCCCCATTGTGTCCGCCGCCATGGACACGGTAACCGAAGCGCCGCTGGCCATCGCCCTGGCGCGGGAAGGAGGAATCGGCGTGATCCACAAGAACATGACCATCGCCGAGCAGGCCGCGCAGGTCCGCAAGGTGAAGCGCGCCGAGAACGGCATGATCTACGATCCGGTGACCATTTCCAAGGACCACACCGTCGGCGACGCGCTGAACCTGATGAAAGAGAACAAGATCGGAGGCATTCCGGTCGTGGATGCGGACAGGATGCTTATCGGCATCGTCACCAACCGCGACCTGCGTTTCCAGCGCGACATGTCGCGCCGCATCGAGGAGGTGATGACGCCCGGCGACCGCCTCGTGACGACGCACAATCCCGAACTCTCCCACGCCCAGGAAATACTGCTCAACAGCAAGATCGAAAAGCTCCCCGTGGTGGACGACGCAGGCCGTCTGGTGGGGCTGATCACTTATAAGGACATCACCAAGGTGCAGGATCACCCCAATGCCTGCAAGGACGCGAAGGGCCGCCTGCGCGTGGCGGCCGGCGTCGGCGTTACGCCCGACGCGATGGACCGCGTGAAGGCGCTGGTCGCCGAGGACGTCGACGCCGTGGTGCTCGACTCGGCGCACGGCCATTCGGCCAACATCGTTTCGATGCTCAAGCGGATCAAGGAGGTTTATCCGTCGCTCGACGTGGTGGTGGGCAACATCGCCACGGGCGGGGCCGTGCGCTACCTGATCGAGAACGGCGCCGACGGCGTGAAGGTCGGCATCGGTCCCGGTTCGATCTGCACGACGCGCATCATCGCGGGTGTGGGCGTTCCCCAGCTGACGGCCATCTACGACGTGGCCTGCGTGGCCCGCGAGAGCGGCGTTCCGGTGATCGCCGACGGCGGACTGCGTTATTCGGGCGATCTGGTCAAGGCGCTGGCTGCGGGCGGCGACTGCGTGATGATCGGTTCGATGTTCGCCGGCACGGAGGAGGCTCCGGGCGAGACGATCATCTTCAACGGCCGCAAGTTCAAGAGCTACCGCGGCATGGGCTCGATCGACGCCATGAAGGCCGGGTCGGCCGACCGCTATTTCCAGAAGGGCTGCGAAGGCAACATCAGCAAGCTCGTTCCCGAAGGCATCGCCGCGCGCGTGCCGTTCAAGGGCTCCCTTTCCGAGACGGTTTACCAGCTCATCGGCGGCGTCCGTTCGGGCATGGGCTACTGCGGCGCGAAGGACATCGAGACGCTCAAGCAGGCCCGGTTCATCCGCATCACGGCTTCGGGCATGCAGGAGAGCCATCCGCACGACGTAGCCATCACGAGCGAGGCGCCCAACTATTCGAGCGAACGGTAGATGGGACTCCCGGTTTCGAAATACGACTGGTGGATTCTGGCGGCGGCGTTCGCACTGTTCGCCGCATGGCTGATCACCCGCCTTCCGGTGCTGCGTACGCTGGTCCTTGCGGCGGCGTTGGGTTATCTTCTCCGGCGCGTGTGGGTGGGCTATCGAAATTTTGGAAAGTAATTGAACGACTGATATGGAAAAAATCCT
>ERZ835980.2212-NODE-2212-length-18341-cov-5.036312_pt1 | contig 18341 bp, 18 predicted proteins | sample MGYA00519943_ERZ835980 | MGnify/ENA primary metagenome ERZ835980 (study PRJEB31850, sample SAMEA3708791) | human gut metagenome | biome: human gut; feature: human-associated habitat; material: faeces | place: China | collected 2014 ... | reverse complement strand
AAGGAGAATAATATACCCTCCCTCGCCTACGAGACCACCCGCTCCGCAATGACCATGTCGGGCGCGCAGGAGAATATCGACTACCTGCTGAGCGTTGCAGGCGACCTCAATCCGATGATGACGTTCTGACCGTCGTTATATGCTTCATTTCGTCCGGATACTCGGGTTTAAATATATCATAGACCCGCTCGTATTCGCCGCTCTCTTCGTTTTTGACGACGCTTGAGCGGTTGCCGTTCAGCAGCTCCACAAGGGCATACATATTGAGCCATATCTGATTGTCGCCCTCTTTTTGCGTCTCGTCAAACACAAGCTGCATTCCGAGGTGCAGATGCGGCACGTTCATGCCGTTGACGTTTTCCTTGTCGGAATAGCCCGTCATGCCGAGGTAGCCTATGACCTCGCCCGCCTTGACCCTTGAGCCTATCTCAAGCCCGTCTTTATAGGGGCGATTCTTACGCAGATGGGCGTAATAATACGACCTCTTGCCGTCGAAGCTCCTCACCGCTATGCGCCAGCCGCCGTATCTGTTCCAGCCTATCGCCTCCACCGTGCCGCCCTCAACGGCGATTATCGGGGTGCCGATAGAGCCCATCAGATCATTGCCGAGATGCGGGCGCTTGTATCCGAAGGAGCGCGAAGCCCCGAAATCGTCGTAATGGCTGAACCAAAAGCCCTCGGCTATCGGCGAATACGCCGTCATGCCATAGCCCTCCACGACCTTCACGCCGCCTGAACCGTCGGGGGCAGCCTTGGTGTATTCCCCGAGGATGCCGCCCAGCACGGCGGAGTAGGCTTTTTTATAGAATTTATAATATTTATTCTCGCTCATCAGCTCGTCGGGAGTAATGCTCTCACCGAGCATCTCGACCAGCCCGTCAAGCTGCGAGCGCTTGTATCCGCCCCATTCCCCGCCGTTTTTGCAGGCGAGATAAGAGAGTGTATCTATCCAGCTCAGGTGCCTCGCCGAACCGTAGGTGGAGATATCAAGCTCCATCGCGTCGCTCAGGGCGGTATAAGGAACGGAGAAATCGACCCATTTTATATAATTTGCCGCCGTTTCGCTCGCCGTGGCGGTCTCCTCGGCGGTCTGCACCGTCTCACGCTCCCTCACAAGGTGGGTGCCGACGCAGCAGCATATTATCGCAAAGGCGCAAAACGCCAGCACTATCAGCCTCTCCCGCAATCTTTTCAAAATCATCACCATAAAAGATTATGCGGGATTTCATCCGATAATGACGGAGTGATATTGTTATGATGAATATAAATATCGTCTGCGTAGGCAAGCTCAAGGAGGATTACCTCCGCATGGCCTGCGCCGAATACGAAAAGAGGCTCGGCGCATTCTGCCGCCTCAAAATAACGGAGCTGACCCCCGCCCGCCTGCCCGAGGAGCCGAATCCCGCTCAGATATCCGCCGCTCTCGCGGAGGAGGGCAAGCGGATCCTCGCCTGCGTCAAGCCCGGCGAAGCGGTATTCACCCTCTGCATCGAGGGCAAAGAGCTGCCCTCCGAGGGGCTGGCAAAGGAGATAGAGAAATGCGCCCTCGGCGGCTTCGGCAGCCTTTGCTTCATAATCGGCGGCTCTCACGGGCTTGCGCCCGAGGTCAAGGCGGCGTCGAGATTCAGGCTCTCAATGAGCCCGATGACCTTCCCGCATCAGCTCGCAAGAGTTATGCTTTTAGAGCAAATTTACCGCGCGTTCATGATAACGAACGGCGGCAAATATCATAAATAATCTCACGGCTTATCAGGAGGTAACACCATGGCGAAAATTTTGGGCGCCGCGCTCGGCAACATTCCTTGGCAGGAGAAGCCCGAGGGCTGCAAATACCCGGTCTGGCGTTATGACGGCAACCCCATCATAACCCGCGACGATCTTTACATGGCAAACAGCATTTTCAACTCCGCGGTAGTCCCCTACGGCGACGGCTTTGCGGGCGTTTTCAGAGTCGATTATCTCTCGAGGGATCAGAAGCTCGTCACAGGCTTCAGCAAGGACGGTATCAAATGGCAGCTCGACGATAAAGTTATATTTGAGGGCTACGACCCCCGCCTTTGCCTGCTCGACGGCAAATATTATCTCTCATGGGTCAATCTCACGCCCCACGGCACGACCATCGGCATAGCCTACACCGAGGATTTCAAGAGCTGGACTCAGCTTGAGGACGCCTGCTACCCCGTGGCGAGGAACGGCGTGCTCTTCCCCCGCAAGGTGGGCGGCGAATACCTGCTGCTCATCCGCCCCTGTGACAGAGGCCACACGCCCTACGGCGATATTTTTATCAGCCGAAGCAAGGATCTGACCTATTGGGGCAAGCACCGCTTCGTGATATCCCCCGTCAAGAATTGGGAAATGACCAAGGTCGGCGCAGGCCCGACCCCCATTGAGACGGACGAGGGCTGGCTGATGTTTTATCACGGCGTGCTCACAAGCTGCAACGGCTTCACCTACAGCATAGGCGCAGCCCTGCTCGATATCAACGAGCCGTGGAAGGTGCTGCACCGCGCGGACTGCTTCCTGCTCGCCCCGCACGAGATATATGAATGCGTCGGCGACGTGCCGAACGTAGTATTCCCCTGCGCCGCCCTTACCGACGCCGAAACGGGCAGGATCGCCCTCTATTACGGCGCCGCGGACACAAGCGTGGCCCTCGCCTTCACCACCGTCGACGAAACCATCAACTTCATAAAACAAAACGACCTTTTAAAATAACCAAACGGGGCATTCAACCGAATGCCCCGTTATTTTTACCACATATTGTCCGAATTCTCGCAGAAGGCGACCATATCTTTTATCTCTATCACGGTGCCGTCGTCGAGGGTCATGGTGCCGTTCCATTTGCCGAATACCTGGTGGCAAATGTTGCCGATGAACAGCACTCTCATCTGCGTTATATTATCGTAAAACGGCGTCATCGTCATCTCAAATCTGCCGTCGTCGGAGGTGAACACCCACGGCGACATCCAGTCGCCCGCCAGCTTTTTATCCTGGTCAACGAGGGTGATATTGCCTATCTTGTGCGCCTTGCCATTATAGAATACGGTATTCTCGGTGGCCGCGCTCATGTCGCCGAAGCCCCAGCCTATCTCAAAACCGCAGATTGAGCCGTCCTCGAGGCGGGTGCTGCCGTTGCCCCACCACCAATTCTCGTGATACGGCCAAACTCCTCTGCCCCAATCGAGCACGCAGAAGGAATCCGACGGATCGAATTCAACGGTCAGATCGCCTGCGGTAACGGTGCCCGTGACAGCCATGCAGTTGACCTTCTGATTGAAGTAGAAGTGCTGCTCATCCGCGTCGGTGAAGGGCACCGCCATGACGAGCGACTCGTGATTTGGGAACATCTCCATGCTAAGCTCCGCCTTGAACGGCTCAAGCCCCGCATAGCCGCTGAAGCTGATGGTGCGCTTGGTGTCGGTCACTCTCACGTCGAGGTCAAAGCCGAAAAGATGGCGTGAATAATGCTGCGGGGTCATCGCGTCGCTGTTGAGACCCATTCTGCCGAAGGTCAGCAGGCTGAGGCTCAGGGCGTCGTAACGCTTGCCTGTCTGCATATCAAAAAGGCCGACCGTGCAGGCGCCGCCGAGCGAGATATCGGCGATAGTGAACTGAATGCAGTACCTGCCGTTTGATATCTGATAAAAATCCCACTCCTTGATCCTTGTGGGGTTCGCCTTGATGGCGCTGCGGTCGTATTCATACATATTATTGAAGCAATATCCGGGCTTGGTGAGCGCCCCGTTCTCGTCGAGAAGCGGAGTTTTCTCGGTGATGAGCACCTGCTCGGCAAAGGCATAAGGCAGCGCCGCCGAGGAGAAGAGCATAACCAAAGTCAGCAGCATTGAAAGGATGCGAACAGCGGATTTTTTCATCTTATTTCCTCACTTTCGTATTTTCGGGATGAGTTTATTATATACTATTCGGCAAAAAAGTCAATCGCCGAGCACAAACTTCGGCGGTCAGAACGCTTTATTTTCGCCACCGGCATTATAAATTCGGCAGAATTGCAAGCCCGCCGCCCGCAGAGAGCATAAATTTGTTTAGTTTACCGAATATTTTAACAATGTGAAAATTTCGGCGAAAAACAGTTGCATATTTCACTAAAAATGTATAAAATAAATACGGTCAAAAACAAAAAACTTTTTGGAGGTTTTTATCATGGCAGTTAAAGTTGCAATTAACGGATTCGGCCGCATCGGTCGTCTCGCATTCCGCCAGATGTTCGGCGCAGAGGGCTATGAGATAGTCGCTATCAACGACCTTACCAGCCCCAAGATGCTTGCTCATCTTCTCAAGTACGACACCGCTCAGGGCGGCTACGCAGGCAGAATAGGCGACAACGCTCACACCGTTTCTTCCAAGGAGCCCGAATTCGCTGAGGACGGCAAGACCGTCGTTACCCCCGGCTCGATCACCGTTGACGGTAAAGAGATCACCATCTATGCAATGCCCAAGGCTCAGGATCTTCCCTGGGGCAAGCTCGGCGTTGACGTAGTTCTCGAGTGCACCGGCTTCTATTGCTCCAAGGCAAAGAGCCAGGCTCATATCGACGCAGGCGCAAAGAAGGTCGTTATCTCCGCTCCCGCAGGCAATGATCTTCCCACCATCGTTTTCGGCGTTAACGAAGGCACCCTCACCGCTGAGGATACCATCATCTCCGCCGCATCCTGCACCACCAACTGCCTTGCTCCCATGGCAAAGGCTCTTAACGATTACGCTCCCATCCAGAGCGGCATCATGTCCACCATCCACGCTTACACCGGCGATCAGATGATCCTTGACGGTCCTCACAGAAAGGGCGACCTCAGGAGAGCTCGCGCAGGCGCTTCAAACATCGTTCCCAACTCCACCGGCGCCGCAAAGGCTATCGGTCTTGTTATCCCCGAGCTTAACGGCAAACTCATCGGCTCCGCTCAGAGAGTTCCCGTTCCCACCGGCTCCACCACTATCCTCACCGCAGTCGTTAAGGGCGACAACGTCACCAAGGAAGGCATCAACGAGGCTATGAAGGCTGCTGCTTCCGCATCCTACGGCTACAACACCGATCCTATCGTCTCCTCCGACGTTATCGGCATGAAGTACGGCTCACTCTTTGACGCTACCCAGACCATGGTCAGCGATCTCGGCAACGGCCTCTATCAGGTACAGGTCGTTTCTTGGTACGACAACGAGAATTCCTACACCAGCCAGATGGTCAGAACCATCAAGTATTTCGCAGAGCTTGCGTAATCACTGAAATTTCAAGAGAGGTCGGCGACCTGCCGACCTCTTTTTTCATCTCGGGAGGGCTGCCCATGGGGCTGAAACGGCTTGACAAATTGATAGCACTCAACTGCAATGTATCCCGCAAGGAGGCTCGCACGCTGATAAAGGACGCCGCCGTGACGGTGAACGGCCGCTGCGTGCTCAGAGCCGAGGAGCTGGTGGACGTTGAGGTCGACGATATAGATGTAAAGGGTTATAACTTTACAGCAAAGGAGCATATTTACATCATGCTCAACAAGCCTCAGGGGGTCATCAGCGCCACCAATGACACGCGTAAAGAGACGGTCATAGACATCATCCCGCCGGAGCTTAAGCGACGCTCGCTTTTCCCCTGCGGCAGACTCGACCGAGACACCACGGGCCTTTTAATTATAACGGATGACGGCGCTTTGGCTCACCGTATAATGAGCCCGTCGCACCATGTTTACAAAACCTACGAAGCGATTCTGAAGGAGCCGATAAGCAACTCGGATATCGCCCTGCTTGAGAGCGGGATCACGCTTGCCGACGGCACGGAATGTCTGCCTGCAAAGGTCAAAACCTTTACAGTTGGCGGTGCTCCCGCTGCCGAAATCAAGATCAAAGAGGGCAAGTATCATCAGGTCAAAAGGATGTTCGCCGCCCTCGGGAATCATGTCGAACACCTGCGTCGCACCCGTATCGGGGCGCTGCACCTCGACCCCGACTTAGCGGAGGGCGATTGCCGCGAATTGACCGCTGAGGAATTGGCTCTCGTTTTCACCGACGAATAATTTAACGATAGAATTTTACACATTACCGCACCGTACCGCGCATAAGTTACTATTATGCAAGCGAGAGGAGCGGTAGTGTGTTTGTTATTTTAAATCCAGTTGAGACGAGCGGCGGATATTTTGAGCGCAGACGGCAGGCAAAGGCGTTTGCCCGCTCCGAGCCGTCGGCTTTTCGCTCCCGCTCGGGTCTGCCGTTCTTCCTGCTGAATGTCCCATGCGGCAAAAACGGGATCGACTGGGAAACAACCGCCGCCAAATGCGGCAGATACGCCTCACGCATCATTGCGCCCCGCGACCTGACCATTCCCGATATCCGCGGACTGCGCCGCTTTGTGCCCGTGCGCCTGCCCGCCGTGCTGACGCTGAACACTGCCGTCGCAGTGCTTAGGGATGCCGCGCCCCGAAGCGACCGATTCAGCCTGACCCTTTGCGACAGGAACGCTTATCTGCCCGCCGAACTGAGCCGCCTGCTGCCGCTCTCGGCGACGGTCAGAGTCGTCACGAACCGCCCCGAGCGATACGCGAGAGCCTGCGCCGACGCCTTTGAGAATTACGGTGCCAGCGTGCTGCTGCGGCAAAGATATGAGCCGACGGCGGGGCGGGATATCGCCGTCTGCGCCGACGGCTGCACCTCGCCCGACATGGAGAATTCGGCAATCTTTCTCTATTCAAAGCGCTTTGCGAGCCGCCTTTGCTTCACCTGCGGCGGGCTTAAGCTTTTGCCCGAGCATCGGGGCATAATACCCTCGGGGGTCGACCCTGCCGACTTTGCGGGCGCTCTCTCGGAGCTGTGCGGCAGCGGTGAATACTCAAAAGCCGTGTGCCCCGATATCGAGATCGGCGGGCGTGACCGCGCCGAAGCCGACCCCGCCGCCTGCCTGCGGGGGTTCATTGTAAAATAAAGCCTTGACTTTTACATATATTTTATATATAATATGGGAATGACGACGACTTAAATCAAAGGAGATATGTCAATATGGAAAAGCAGACAGTATTTACCCGTGAAGATTATAACAAACTCAGCGCCGAGCTCAACAGGCTCAAGACCGAGGGCAGAGACGATATCGCCGAGAAGATCAAGGAAGCCCGCTCACACGGCGACCTTTCCGAGAATGCGGAATACGATGAGGCAATGAACGAACAGGCCAAGATGGAGGCTGAGATAGCCAAGCTCGAGGCCGACCTTCGCAACGCCAAGATCCTTGATGAAAAGGAGCTCACCACCGAGTCCATCCACATCGGCTCCAAGGTCAAGCTCTATGACATGGATTATGAAGAGGAGGTCGAATACAAGATCCTCGGCAAGAGCGATATTGATAACGGCATCATATCCGACCTTTCACCCGTCGGCTCTGCCATTATGGGCAAGAAGGTCGGCGACATTGTGAGCGTCAACACCCCGACCGGCAAGGTCATTGAGATGAAGATACTTGCTATCTCCAAGTAAGACCGTTAATAATCAGCGATGGGGACCGGAGCCGTCGGCTCCGCCTATCGCTTTTGCGCTTTTAAAAAGTATCAAAGAAAGGATTGAAATAAATGGCTGAAGAAAAGATAAACGCCGCTCCCGAGCAGGAGCAGGACGTAAACGAGCTGAGGCAGATAAGAGTTGACAAGCTCAACGCCATGCGTGCGGCGGGCAAGGATCCATTCACCGTCACCACGGCCGACCAGAATATCCACAGCAACGAGATAGCCGAGCGCTTCGAGGAGCTGGAGAATAAAGACGTGTGCATCTGCGGCAGGATGATGAGCCGCCGCGACATGGGCAAGGCAAACTTCATCGACGTGCGCGACCGTAACGGCAGAATGCAGGTCTATGTCAAGATAGACGAGGTCGGCGAGGATGTATTTGCCGACTTCAAAAAGTGGGATATCGGCGATATCATCGAGGTCAAGGGCTTTGTCTTCAAGACCCGCAGAGGCGAGATATCCATTCACGCAAAGTCGCTGCGGCTGCTCTCAAAGTCGCTGCTGCCGCTGCCCGAGAAGTTCCACGGCCTTACCAACACCGACGTGCGCTACCGCAGGCGTTACCTCGACCTCATTATGAACCCCGAGGTCAGGGATACCTTCGTCAAGCGTTCGCTCATAATCCGTGAGATAAGGAAATTCCTTGACGCCCAGGGCTTCATCGAGGTCGAGACCCCGATGCTCGTCGCCAACGCCGGCGGCGCAGCCGCAAGACCGTTTGAGACTCATTTCAACGCTCTGGACGAGGATCTCAAGCTGCGCATCTCCCTTGAGCTTTACCTCAAGAGGCTGATAGTCGGCGGCATGGAGAAGGTCTACGAGATCGGCCGCGTTTTCAGAAACGAGGGTCTTGACACAAGGCACAACCCCGAATTCACCCTCATGGAGCTTTATCAGGCCTACACCGATTACCACGGTATGATGGATCTGACCGAGAATCTCTACCGCACCGTGGCTCAGAACGTGCTCGGCACCACCACGATCACCTATAACGGCATCGAGATGGATCTCGGCAAGCCCTTTGAGCGCATCACGATGGTCGACGCCGTCAAGAAGTATGCCGGCGTTGACTGGAACGAGATAAAGACCCTTGAGGACGCCCGAGCCTGCGCCGACGCCCACAAGGTCGAGTATGAAGAGAGGCACGGCAAGGGCGATATCCTCTCCCTCTTCTTTGAGGAGTTCGCAGAGGAGCATCTTATCCAGCCCACCTTCGTCATGGATCACCCCGTCGAGATCTCGCCGCTGACCAAGAGAAAGCCCGAGGATCCCGATTATGTCGAGCGCTTTGAATTCTTTATGAACGGCTGGGAGATGGCGAACGCCTACTCCGAGCTCAACGACCCGATAGACCAGAGAGAGCGCTTCAAGGCTCAGGAGATACTTCTCTCCAAGGGCGACGAAGAGGCCAACACCACCGATGAGGACTTCCTCATGGCTCTCGAATACGGTATGCCCCCGACAGGCGGCATCGGCTACGGCATCGACAGGCTCTGCATGCTGCTGACCGACTCCGCAGCCATCAGAGACGTGCTGCTCTTCCCGACCATGAAGTCGCTCGGCGGCTCGGACGCCCCCAAGGCCCCCGCAAAGGCTGCCGAAACCGCTGAAGAAGCCGCTCAGCCCGCCGAGGAGGAGGTCATTGACTTCTCCAAGGTCAAGATCGAGCCTCTCTTTGAAGAATTTGTAGATTTCGATACTTTCAGCAAGTCCGATTTCAGAGCCGTCAAGGTCAAGGAATGCTCGGCAGTGCCCAAGAGCAAGAAGCTGCTGCAATTCACCCTCGACGACGGCACCGGCAAGGATCGCACGATCCTCAGCGGCATCCACGCCTTCTATGAGCCGGAGGAGCTTATCGGCAAGACCCTTATCGCCATTGTCAACCTCCCGCCGAGAGCGATGATGGGCATCGAGTCCTGCGGAATGCTGCTCAGCGCCATCCATGAGGAGGAGGGCGAGGAGAAGCTCCACCTGCTGATGGTGGATAACCACATCCCCGCCGGCGCAAAGCTCTATTGATATGAAGATCTCTGTCGCACTCGCCGCCTACAACGGCGGTGAATATATCGCCGAGCAGCTCACCTCCATCCTAGGTCAGCTCGGCGAAAACGACGAAGTGATAGTCTCCGACGACCGCCCCGACGGCAGCACCAAGGCCGCAGTCCTCCCCTTTATCGAGAGCGACGGCAGGGTTCGCTACTTCGAGGGCCCCGGCAAGGGCGTTATCGCAAATTTTGAGAGCGCCCTGCGCCGCTGCACCGGCGACGTCATCTTTCTGAGCGATCAGGACGATGTGTGGCTGCCCGGCAAGGTCGAGAGGGTCATGCGGGAATTCGAGGGCGGAGCGGAGCTCGTGCTCCATGACGCAAGCGTCACGGACTCGCGCCTCAACGTGACCGAGCGCTCCTACTTCGCGCTCCACGGCTCCAACGCCTCATACCTGCGCAATATCGTCAAAAACTCCTTCGTCGGCTGCTGCATGGCGTTCACTCGAGAAGTCATGCTCGAGTCTCTCCCTTTCCCCGAGGGGATACCGATGCACGACTGGTGGATAGCCCTTGTCGCGCTCAAGAGGCGCCGCAAGGTCGCCCTTGTCGGCGAGCCGCTGATACTCTGGCGCCGCCACGGCGACAATGTGACCGGCGGCAGCACCACGGCGAAGCAAAAGCTGCTCTGGCGGCTGAGAATAATATCAGCGCTGCTGAAAGTGTAAATTTCCAATTTGTGCCTTGGAAAGGAATCGTAATAAATGAATAAAACCGTAACGGGCTGCATCGTGACCTATAATAATATTGCGACCATTGACAATGCCATAGGCTCGCTTTTAAGATGCACCGAAGCTCCGTTCCGCCTCTATGTGGTCGATAACGGCTCCACTGACGGCACCACGGAGCATATAGAAAAGACTTACCCCGAAGTTACCGTTATCAAAAGCGGCTCCAATGTCGGCTTCGGCGCTGGGCATGACCTTATAATGGACAGGCTCGACTCCGATTATCACGTCATAATCAACCCCGACATTATCGTCAAGGACGATGTTATATCCATCCTCGGCGACTATATGGAGCAGCACCCCGATATCGGCATGCTCTCGCCCGAGATCAGGTTCCCCGACGGCAGGCTTCAGATCCTCGGCAAGAAGTGCCCCGCCCTGCATTACCTCATCGCAAGCAGGCTCAGGGGCAGCGGCGAGCCGGGCAAGGCCCTGCGCGAATACGCAATGCTCGACCGTGACCTCACGAAGCCCGTCGATATCGAGAACGCCACGGGCTGCTTCATGTTTATCCGCACGGAGCTTTTCCGTGAGATAGGCGGATTTGACAAGCGGTACTTCATGTATTTTGAGGACTGCGACCTGACCCGCGAGGTCAACGCAAGAAGCCGCACCGTCTATTACCCCGGCGCAACGGTCTATCACGAATGGGGCAGGGAATCCAAAAAGAATTTCCGCCTCAAGCTGATCCAGATCAATTCCATGCTCCGTTATTACTCCAAATGGGGCTTTGCGAAATAAAGGAAAAACGCCATGAAAAAATACCTGAATAATTTCTATAAATACCGCTATCTGCTCTATGAGATAGTCCGCAAAAACATAAAGCTGCAATACCGCAACTCCGTGCTCGGCATATTCTGGACCTTTCTCCAGCCGCTGCTGACCACCATAGTGCTCGTTGCCGTATTCAGCGGCCCCTTCGGCAGATCGTCGCAGACGGTCAACTACCCGATTTACCTGCTCTGCGGCAGGCTGCTGTATGAGTTCTATTCCCAGTCCACCAAGCGGGCGATGCGCTCGATACGCAACAGCTCCTCGGTGATAAAGAAGGTCTATGTGCCGAAGTACATCTACCCGCTGTCAAACGTCATCTCGACGTTTGTGACCTTCCTCATCTCGCTGCTGGTGCTCGTTTGCTTCATAGTCTATTTCTACTTCTTCTCAAAGAATCCGCCGCACATCACGCCGTATATTTTTCTGGTCTTTGTGCCCGTGCTGATACTTCTGATGCTCTCGGTCGGTGTGGGTCTTATTCTCTGCACCCTCGAGGTATTCTTCAAGGATATCGAGTATCTTTATGAAGTATTTTGTATGCTGCTGTTTTACATGACCCCGATATTCTATAATATCGAGGGCTTAAAAATTCAGAGCAAGGTCATCAAAATGGCGCTTATGGCGAATCCGCTCTATTCGATAACCGAGATGTTCCGCTCCTGCGTACTCTACGGCAAGATGATAAACATTCATCACCTTGTCTACTCACTCGGCTTTGCGCTGCTGACGGTGATAATCGGCCTCGTGCTTTTCTATAAGAAGCAGGATAAATTCATTCTTTATATCTGACGAAAGGAAAGACTTATGGGCAAACCCGCAATTGTGGTTGAGAATATGAGCATGATGTTCAATCTCAACAAAGAAAAAGTCGATAACCTTAAAGAATATTTTATAAAGCTCGTGACACGCAAGCTGCATTTCACCGAATTCTGGGCGCTCAGGGATATTTCCTTCACCGTCGAAAAAGGCGACAGGGTCGGCGTGCTCGGCTTCAACGGGGCGGGCAAATCCACCTTGCTCAAGGTGATCGCCGGCGTGCTCAAGCCCACCGAGGGCAAGGTCAGGGTCAACGGAATCATCGCCCCGATGCTTGAGCTCGGCGCAGGCTTCGACATGAATTACTCCGGCAAGGAGAATGTCTTCCTCTACGGCGCCACCATGGGCTACCCGAGGAAATTTATCGAGTCGAAGTACGACCAGATAGTCGAATTTTCAGAGCTGGGCGACTTCATCGAGGTGCCGGTCAAGAATTATTCCTCCGGCATGAGGGCGAGGCTCGGCTTCGCGATAGCCACCGCCGTTGAGCCTGAGATACTTATCCTCGACGAGGTGCTCTCGGTCGGCGACGCAAAATTCAGGAAGAAGAGCGAGGCCAAGATACGCTCGATGTTTAACAAGGGCATCACGGTGCTCTTTGTCTCCCACAGCGTGGAGCAGGTGCTCAACATCTGCAACAAGGCAATAATCCTCGACCACGGCAGGCTCATTGCGAGCGGCAACGCCGAGGAGATATGCGCTCAATACAACGAAATGGTCAAAAAGAAATAAGGAAGGACGATCAGAATGGTAATCGCAGCGATATTCGCAGGCGGCATCGGCAGCCGCATGGGCAATTCGGATACCCCGAAGCAATATCTCGAGCTGGGTACGAAGCCCGTTATCATCCACACCATAGAGAAATTCTTCATCAACGATAAGATAGATGAGATCCTTGTGCTCTGCCCCAAGGCGTGGGTAGCCCACACGAGGGATCTCGTCGCAAAGCACCTGCCCGACGGCAAAAAGATAACCGTCATTGCGGGCGGCGCGACCAGAAACGGCACCCTCGAGAACGCCATAGCCTATATCGAGGAGAACTGCGAGACCGACGAGAATACTATAATCGTCACTCACGACGCGGTCCGCCCGTTCCTCACCCACAGGATAATCTGCGAGAATGTCGAAGCGGCGGAGAAATACGGCGCCTGCGACACGGTCATACCCGCGACCGATACCATCGTCGCCAGCGAGGACGGCAGCATGATAAGCTCCATCCCCGAGCGCAGCAAGATGTATCAGGGTCAGACCCCGCAATCATTCCGCCTCAAGGAGCTTGAGAGAGTGCTCTCGAGCCTCACCGAGGATGAGAAAGCTATCCTCACCGACGCCTGCAAGATATTCTCCATCAAAAGCAAGCCTGTCTACATGGTGGAGGGTGAGATATTCAACATCAAGATAACCTACCCTTACGACCTCAAGGTCGCCAAAACGCTTCTGAAAGGCAAGGACTGCGATGATTAACGCTGTTTACAGGCTTGTGGCGCCGGGGATGATAGACATCGCCTGCACCGAGCCGGATCTTAAAAAGAATGTTATCATGCGCCCCGAGTATCTCTCGATATGCAAGGCGGATCAGCGCTATTACCTCGGCAACCGCAGCCGCGAGGCTCTCAAGGCAAAGCTGCCCATGGCGCTGATACACGAATGCGTCGCAAGGGTCGTCTTTGACCCGACGGGTCACTACAAGCCAGGCGATCTGGTCGTGCCCGTGCCGAATATGCCGACCGAGCATGACGACGTGATAGCCGAGAACTACCTGCCGACGAGCCACTTCTGCTCGAGCGGCTACGACGGCTTCCTCAGGGACTATATAGATATGCCCTACGACCGCCTCGTGCCCGTGCCCGAGGGGCTTGACCTCAAGGTCGCGTCCTTCACAGAGCTTATAAGCGTGGCTGTCCATGCGGTCAGCCGTTTTGAGAGATTCTCACACTCCCGCAAGAATTCGATAGGCGTGTGGGGCGACGGCAACGTCGGCTTCATCACCTCGCTGATACTCAAGGCGCTCTACCCCGACACCAAGCTCTATATCTTCGGCACGGTCTATGAGAAGCTGAATTACTTCGCCTTTGCGGACGGCGTTTATCACGTCGACCACATCCCCGACGACCTGCGGATAGACCACGGCTTTGAGTGCGTCGGCGGCGAGGCTTCGAGATTCGCCATAGCGCAGATAATCGACCACATCAACCCCGAGGGCAGCATCGGCCTCATGGGCGTGAGCGAGAGCTTTATCGGCATCAACACCCGCATGGTGCTCGAGAAAGGGCTTGTCCTCTTCGGCTCAAGCAGGAGCGGCCTTGCCGATTTTCAGCGCACGATGCAGCTGCTGCACGATCACCCGAGGATCCCCGCATATCTTGAGAATATCATAGGCAGCGTCGTTGAGATCCGCTCCATTGCGGATATTCACGAGGCGTTTTCACAGGATATCAGCCGCCATTTCGGCAAAACGGTGCTCAAATGGATGAAATAAAAACTGCTCCGAAAGTGTCGGTAGTCGTGCCCGCATACAATTGCGAGGGCTTTCTGCCCGAGACGCTCGATTGCCTGCTCACTCAGAGCCTTAAAGATATACAAATTATAATAGTGGACGACGGCTCGACCGACGGCACTCCCGCCATGGTCGACCGCTTCGCCGCGCAGGATAAGCGCGTTACGGCGATACACAAGGAGAACGGCGGCGTTTCCTCCGCCCGCAACCAAGGCATCGAGCTTGCCGAGGGCAGATATATTCTCTTCCTCGACAGCGACGATCTGCTGAGCCAAACCGCCCTTGAGGAGATGTATAACGCCCTCGAGAATACGGGCAGCGACCTTGCGCTCTGCCGCTGTATGCGCTTCGGCTTCGGCGGCACGGAGTATAACCCGATAGTCGATTCTCTCACAAAGGAGGCAGTCATCGACTGCTTCGACAAGCGCCTGCTGTGGAATTTCCTTGTGTCAAACAAATGCTGCCGCACAGAGCTGCTGAAGAATTCGGGCGTACGCTTCCCCTCGACCCGCTACAGCGAGGACGGCGCCTTCTGGCTGCCGCTCATACTGACGGCGAAGCCGAAAATAACCGGCGTTTACTCCGCCGTGATGAAGTACCGCCGCCATCAGCCCGACGAGGGCAAGTCCGTCACGCAGTCGATAAGCGTTGACCTGCTTCAGAATTTCCGCACCTCTCTGGAGATAGTCTACACCGCCGCCGAGGCTGTCGGTGCGGACGAGGACTACCTGCAAGAGATAATCTATAAGACCTATTACACGCTGCAAAACGAATTCTACCGCCTGCTTTGGGGGGCGGACGACGAGGCTCTCGCCTTTATCAGCGCCGAATGCGGCGAACTGAGGAAGCGCATGACCCCCGCCACGCTCAAACGCCTTGACGGCGCAAACCGTGAGCTTGGCTCGCCGCTTGCGAGCCGCAGAGCCGCCGCAGAGCGCCCGACGGTCAGCATAACCGTCGGCAAAGGCGCAACAAAAGCGTTCCTCCGCTCGCTCTACGCTCAGTCGATGCCGCTCTTTGAGGTCATCAGCCGCGAGAGCGACCCCGAATTCGCCGAATTTGAGAATTTCAACGTCGGCGGCAAGGCAAGTGGCAAGATAAAGCTGCGCTTCAGCGGCAAAAAGCCGCTCGACCCGAGGCTTCTGCGCGTGATAGTGCTGCTCAAAACCTCGCCGAAATTCAGCTTCCTGCCCGATTTCACCATCAAGTGGGGCGCAATGCTCTTCCTGAAGCTCAAAAAATAACAAATTCAGCGCCGCAGACCACCTCAACGGCTGTCTACGGCGTTAATTTTAGGTGATATTTTGAAAAAGTTTTTTTACAAGCTGTATGCGTTCTTTTTTGCGCTCTGCCGACTGCTGCCCTTAAAGCGGCGCAGGGTCTGTTTCGTTGCGCCCCACAACGGCGGCGGGCACGACTCCCTGAGCGAGATGCGGCGGTATATCGAAAGTGTCGGCGGCTTTGAGACGGTAAATGTCAGCGGCAGCGACCTGCGGCTTGACCGCTCGGGCGGCGGCGCATTCCTGCGCTCTTGCCTGCGTGCGCTGCGCTTCTTCACCGTCGGCGCAAAAAACCTTGCGACCTCAAAATTCATCTTCCTCAACGACAATTTCATGCCCATGGCGTCCCTGCGCTTCTCCAACGAAGCCGTTATCACCCAGCTCTGGCACGCCGAGGGCGCATTCAAAAAATTCGGGCTGTCCGCTCCCCTGACCGATGAGGTCAGGCGGCGTGAAAAGGCGTGCTCCGCAAGGCTCGACTATGTGATCTGCTCATCAAAAAATGTCGCCCCCGTCTATGCCGAGGCTTTCGGCGTGGATGAGAGCAAGGTGCTGCCCCTCGGCTCGCCGAGGACGGATATTCTGCTCGGCAGGCACGACTCCGACGAGCTGCGATGCGAATTCGACCGAAAGCACCCCGAATGCGCCGGCAAAAAGCTCGTGCTCTATGCCCCGACCTTCCGCGACGATCCCGAATACGACGGCAAGCTGCTCAAAAATCTTGACGTTGCCGAATTCAACGGACGGCTCGGCGGCACACACGCCCTGCTGATAAAGCTGCACCCGCAGCTCAATTCGGGTGCAAGCCTTGACGGCACTGTCGACGTCACAAGCGAGGATATCGGCGCTCTGACGATGATATGCGACTGCGTTGTGACCGATTACTCCTCTGTCTGTATGGATTTCGCCCTGCTGCTCAAGCCCTGCATCTTCTACGCCTTCGACCTCGCCGAATACCAAAAGGATCGCTCATTTTATTACAAATACGAGGGCTATGTGCCCGGCAGAGTCGTCACCGAGTTCGGCAAAGTCCTCGACGAAATACAAAACCCCCGAGACGGGCAGGCTCAGCTGCGCCGTTTCAGGGATTTCAACTTTGACTATATCGACTGCGGCAGCCGCAAGCGGATATTTGACGCAGTCATTTCAAATAACCTTTGATAAGCTCGGCGACCCTCTCGGCAGAGCGGCCGTCGCAAGCGCCCATCTGCCCGCTGCGGAAGCTCGCTATCCGCCCAACGGGCGGATCTTTTTTTGCCCTGCGGGCTGCATCGAGCAGCTCGGCGGGGTCGGTTATCATTTCGCCCGGCAGATCGTCGGGGAAATTCAGATAGAAGCCGCGCTCGTATTCGCGGCAGTCGGGGCAATAGAACACCGTCGGCACGTCGAGCAGGCAGGCGTCATAAATCACGGAGGAATAATCCGTTATCATCACGTCGCAGGCGGCGGTCAATTCAAGCGTGGATTCGCCCGAGAGGTCAAGAATATTCGGATATTCTCCGTCGAGCAGCTCGTAATCCATTATCGGGTGACGGCGCACGATGAATATCTCCTCCTCGCCGAGGGCGGCGCTGAGAGCGGCGAAATCAATTCGCGGGTCATATCTCACCTGCCTGCCCCCCGCCTCGCGGAAGGTCGGGCAATAAAGATACAACGTCTTGCCGCGGAATTCAGGGTGCCGTTTCCTCACGGCGTCACGCATTTCGGGCGCATTTTGCAGCAGCCGATCCGTCCTCGGCAGCCCTATCGGCAGGCAGATATCCTCGCTCACTCCGAAAGCGTGGGCAAAGGCTTTTCGGCACTCCTCGCCCGTGACGGCGACGGCGGTGTATTGCGAATGCGTTGCAAGCTCCTCCTGCCTTGTCAGGCGCGAGGGGGCGTCCAGCCCGAACTTTTTGAAGGCTCCGCAGGCGTGCCATATCTGTATCAGCTTTTGCTGCGGCCTGAGCTTCACCGCGCGCATATAGCGCACATAGTCGTCGGTGACTATCACACGGCTCGTGAGCAGATAATAATAGATGAGTGGCTTTATACACTCAGGGTGAGGCAGCATTCGCGCAAAGACGACCTTTTTGCAGTCCAAAGCGTCATAGACCGCGCGGCTGTTGTCAAGCAGCCGTCCGTTCGCTCGTATGGTATAGAAAAGCACCCTGTTTCGCAGCGGCAGCAGCTTGCAGAAGCCGCACCACAGGTGATTGAGAAAATCAAGTATGCGCCTGCGCGCCCTCGGCGACAGGAGCTTTTTGATCAGATTTTTCAACCGTATCACTCCGACATAATATAATAATGTATATATTATAGCACGCCGCCCGCACAAAATCAATTGCCGAGTGCCCCGACGCAGCAGCGGTAAAGAATTTTTATAAAAATTTGAATTTTTTCGGAATTTGGTGTTGACTTTTACGGCGAATCGTGTATAATATATATCTGTAGCCCACACGCTGAGTTGCATTGGGGAATAGTGTAACGGTAGCACGACAGACTCTGACTCTCCAGTGTAACCTTAATGATACAGTAGAGTTTCAATACTTCCCTATATATTCAACATATAGGCTTAAAAAGTCTATAACAGCCGTAAAAGGCACCGAAAATGTGCTTGAAAAAATCCTTGATTTTAAGTCAGAGAGTTTTTGAGAGATTTTAAGAGACGGCTAATTTCAAAATTCCAAAGTCATTTTAGTGCGATTTAGGGCATTTATGACTGAGAC
>ERZ835980.2208-NODE-2208-length-18362-cov-6.121975_pt1 | contig 18362 bp, 15 predicted proteins | sample MGYA00519943_ERZ835980 | MGnify/ENA primary metagenome ERZ835980 (study PRJEB31850, sample SAMEA3708791) | human gut metagenome | biome: human gut; feature: human-associated habitat; material: faeces | place: China | collected 2014 ... | reverse complement strand
TTGTTGCTCAGGTACTTAAAAAAAATATTTTATAATAGTGTTGCGGAATTAAGGTGTATTAAATCATAATTATTCCAACAAATGCTCATCTATGTACTTTCTTATAAAAATCTCTTTCTTTTCTTTTTCATGAAAATCTAAACGATTTGTTTTAGTCATATATATAAATAATCCAACATAAATAATACAAAAAAACACAAAAAAGATCACAATAGACAAATCTAAAGGGCCTGTAACAGGATAAGATAAAAATGATATAAAAAGCGAACATAACAAACTAAATATAAGCATCTTTATCCTAACACTCTGTACTTTTCTATACTCTTGATCAGCATTTAAGATTTCATCTATTTCTCTTATCCAAACTATCTCCGCATCAGAACGCAATCTTTGCTCATAATCAAATATTTTTTGCTTTCGTATTAAATCTAGATCAGCTTGTTCTTTTCTAATCTTTTCTTCAAAATAGCTAGTTATATCCATCAAAGTACATGGTCGTAAATCCTTTAATTGAGCTTCATCCATCAAAAAAGCATAACGTTCCGTACCATCTTGCTGCAATACAAAAAACACATTATCAAAAATATATGGATGAAACATATACGCCTGTCCTTGTGATAAGATTACTATAGATTTATTGGCCGTAACATATTGCCAATTTCCATTATACACGATTCCATTTCTGGATTGTATTAAAGAGCCATTCTCATGGAATATATAAATCTCCCTATCACAACTATCGTTAAAAACAATCCAAGATTTATCACATAGAATTCTTTTAATATCCCATGCTTCACTGTATCTTTTATATTTATTTAAAATCTCTAAAATATATGTTCTCATAATTGTTTAATTAAAAATAGCGCTACAAACAATTTATTAAAATAAATATTGTTTTCACAAAATCAAACACTTTTCTGCAGTTATGAATATGAACATTCAATTCTAATCTAAAACCGAAAAAGTTTCCTCAAACAAAAACCCAGCAATCCCGTACTATAACTTATTATTGGTTGTGGTTGACCTTTATTGTTTCGTTGAACTGAAGCAATATGATCAGCAATAATTTGTGGATCATTTCCATTGTTTACTGCCTGACGTAGTATGCTTGCAACTTCTTTTTTATTTGTATAATTTGCCAAATCTGCTTCACCCACCTTTTTCAAAACATATTTTATATCCGTATTATATCCAACGTAGGTGTTATCAGACATATAACTAACATCTTTAAGGACACTGTCGCCCGTAAAAAGAACAACATTATATATAGGTAAGCTAGCAAACTGCTCTGATTGCTCCTGTAGGGCTTTTATATGTCCGGCATTCTGCATAATAGGGTTATAGAACCGATACTTTTCTTTTCCATAATTCAGTATCTGAGTCCAATATTTTTGCCTTTCATTCCCAAAAATCCATCCGCTATAATCCTTCACCTCTATGGCAATCAAGCCTTGTGGAGTGGCTACAACAATATCTATTTGAGAATACTCACCATTTTTCTTCCGCAAGTATAAGTCATGAAATATAGCTTTAGGAGGTACTCCCTTCTTCAGCATTTTAATTACTAATCTGCGCTCTGCTTCAGTTCCTCTTTCTGGCGAAGAAACAGAACACAACAATTCCATATTTCTCCTATGATTTAAATAAGAGATTACGATACAGGCTAGCAAAATTGGAATAAAGATGTATTCCATATAAAATTAATTTATAGTTAGAAGAAGTTTAAACTTTAAAATGTAGTTTTGTTGCACAATATTTCCCTGTTCACATATAAAAATATCAGTGGGACCTACTTATTAGATTTAAATTAACATTTGATTCTGACACAGATTCAAATTTATCCTTCCAAACTCTAGGTATCTCCCCCTGAACCTCTCGTAAACCTGGGCATAATACTTGGGCAGGTACTGTATCATGGCATCCACAAAGTCCTCTAAAGATACAGCACTTAGCTTATAAGCATACTCGGGCTTCAAGTATTCTGTAACTGACCTGATTTCCTCTTCGGTTGACGGATGCTCCTTTGGTGAAAGCACCACCGAATACGAATCCTTCAGTCCTTCGACCATCCTGTACCGCTCTGTAAGCAAAAGGTTTCTGTAAATCTGCGTAAGTTTTACTTTACCTCCCATCAGCAGCTCCTCAAAGTCCGCGCTAAACAGACCGGTATCAATGAGCATCTTTTTCTGCTCCTCACAACGGCTGACTTCGTTCACTCCGAGCACATCCGTATATTTCGTCTCAATGGCGATGATATGTTTGCCGCCCTTGTTGTCCACGAATCGGATATACGCATCCATGGCAGACTTGTCATTCGTGTACTTGTCAATCGGTGTCGGTATAAACTCCAGGCCGATTTCCGTCACCTCAAATACCGGAATGTTCCTGAAGATTGACCTTACGGCAAGCGTAACCATTGCCGGATCCTGCTTCAACAGTAACATCAGGGGATGGAAAAGGTTGAATGCCATTGGCTGGCTCGAAAGCAGGTTGTTGAACAGCCTGAACCCGTCAATCGTCTCATTTTCCCTTTTGTTGGCCACTCTTTCCTTGGCATACTCGAAAGTCTCCTTCATCAGGAAGTTCTTTCCGGACATCTCACCCCCACTGATCATGTTCCCGTATTTTCGCTTGGAGGCTCTTGTAGGCCCAGTTCCTTCCTCTTCGCCTATCTCCACTCTGTACATGGACTGGAGCAGCCTCGCTTTCCTGGTGAAAGCATTGTCGCTCCCACATTGGTTTCCATATATATCTTCCATTAGTATTTCAATACTTCATTTATAAAAACCTCTATTTCATTTACAAGTCGTTGAATCATCCCCTTTCTATATTGAGGAGAGATTAACCTGAATGTTCCTTCTTCTGAAAAATCTGGGAAGTAAATTTTTTCATTATCACTGTCACCAAAATATTTCCAACAAAGCCAAATATCTTCTTGCGTAAAAACCCTGTTTTCTGCCATAAATGACTTTATTTTTGAAGATATTTCTTTCGATAGTATTTTATCATTGCATACTCCCCAAAATAGCCAATCAGTAAATTCTGCACTTATCCAAACAGGTACGTTTTCTTTTCTTGCTGTGAGTTCCAGATCTACTTTACGCTTTATTGGCCCGCCGTGAACCAGATTGGTTATATCTTTTTCCTCGGGTTTATGTAATATCTCAAAACCTCTATATTGTAACTCTGTTTCCAACTCTATGTAGAAATCATAGATTGTATGCCATTTTACATGACTGAAGTTATCTATAAGTAGTTTTGCACTCATGAGATTATCTTCATTCATACCTATGAGATTTGTTATCTCTTTTCTTTCGTCTATGCTTATATCGTTATTTGTCATATTCTCAACTATCTTAATATACTGAATAATAGATTCTCTTAATGAAGGTTTATTGTAACATTCCTTTACTATAGTTCGTAGCCATTCCAATATCTCCACAGAATATGAAATACACTTCACTTTATCCTGTAACTTTGGATATTTACCACTTAATTTCACACTATCCTCACTCGGTTCATGTCCGTCTAAAGTAAGATAATAAACTTCTATTCCATCTTCAGGTATCTTATCCTCTTCAATTAACCTGCCATAATAGTTTTCAAGTTGTCCCTTATCTTCATGATTGGTGTCTTCATGGTATATTTTATTCTCTACCATTACAGCTTTCTTAGTTATTCTATCTATAAAGCAAATGTCTATCTCCTTATATTCGCTTCTATTCAGATTGTTGGGGTAAACTTCAAGTGACTTTTCATCATATACGAATCTACTTTCAAGTCTCTTTAGAAACAAGTCAAGAAATATAGTCCCTAATCTATGTGGCCCGTTTGGATCCAACAAGGCGGAAAGAAACCTGGAGTGCAAATACACCTCGTCAGATTCCTTTCTGAGAATGGTGAACATATTGAAGTTGTCCTCATTCTTTTCCCTTTCCTCAAATTTCTTCCGGACAATGTTTATGTCCCTCAATAAATATTTGATATTCTTTATATTTTCCATAATCAGTTACTTATCAAAAACAATATAATAGCCACCAGCACCACCAACACCACATAAAGCCCCACCGGCTTCGACTGTCTCTCGGCTTGCTTCAGTTTCTCCTCCAGCCTTGTCGCCAGTGCCTTTGCGTCAACAAACTCCTTAAACACCCCATATTTTCATGTCTCCTTCTCAAATCACGACAATACCCGCTTCTTGCAAAAATAGTTATTTTATTCATATATTCACACTTTTTTATATTCAAATTACAGACTCAAAAAATTACCTCTCCAACTCCCCTCCTATCATTTTGTCAAAACCACCCTCTGAAACTTCCATTTTCCGCGCCCCAACCCACAAAACTCTCAAAAACACAATTCTCAGCAAGTAAATATCCCCACAACAAGCTATACGCTAAACAGATAAGCACAAAATCCGCACATTCACGCACGCCTCATCCGGAAGAAAACAGACAAGAATATTCACTTTCTCGGTCTTCAAAAACAGGCATCCCGATGATTCTTGCACTTCATCTCGGGCAATTCAGAAAACCACCGTGGTGATTTCCGGCAAGCACCGTGCTGCTTCGGGCGAAGGAGCGCGGTAAGCGCTCTGCATTTTCGTAATATTTTTGTATAAATCCCGTATATATGCAGTTTTCTTAGCCCATTATACCGCATATTTATGCAATAGAAATTCTAAAACACTCGGTTTGAAAAAGGTGTCTGTCAGGGATTCCGGCAAAACGGAAGCAGAATGCAAGCGGATAAGCAGAACCGTCTGTCATAATGCCCCGGCAAGCGTTCACATTTTTTTGCGTCTTTCGTTGTATTTTATTTGGGAAACAATTATCTTTGATAATAGACTTTCAAAACATCGGACGGTTATGAAATATTATATCAAACGAAAGAATAAGGTTCAGGGACCTTTCAGCAAGGAAGAACTCAAGGCGCGCACCCTCCTGCCCACGGCTCTGGTGCGCACGGAAAACTCCGAAGAGTGGGTCCGTGCCGACCATTGCCGGGAACTGGAGGGAACAGTCGTGCCGATGCCCAGCACCTGGTGGCTCATATCGCTCATCACCGTATTCATCTGCCTGCCCTTCGGCATTGTGGGACTGCTCCGTGCCTACCGCATTCAGGACCTCTATCATGAGGGGAAAATTGCCGAAGCGCGCATCATGAGTCAGGACACGGGCCGACTGATCAAAATAGGCATTGCCTGCGGTCTGCTGCTCTACCTGATGCTGCTGGCGTTCCACGGTGCGGCCATCATCAAATCCCTGAACACTGAGGGAATCTTTTTCTAGGAAAAGTTTATTTTTCGTGTGAGATAGTGAAAATCCTTTTTAGCTTTTTCACTATCTTTGCATTTGTTTTTGCGAATAGAAATCCAACAATATGAAGAATGAAAGAGAACTCAGACATGAACTGGCCGTAAGTGCGGCAAAAGAGATGATGCGGGCCGCCCGCACCGCTCCCAAGGCCAAGGGCATGGATCTGATTGAAATAGGTCTGTGCGACACGAAAGAGGAACTGGAACTGCTGGCTGCCACCATGGAAACCATGTATGAGAGCAACGGATTCAAGTTCTTCCTGCGCGACGCCGGAAACATCCGCGAGGCGGAAGCGGTGGTGCTCATCGGCACCCGCGAGCAAACATTGGGACTGAACTGCGCCTATTGCGGAGCGCCCACCTGTGCGGAAAAGGGTGCGGACGCGCCTTGTGCCTTCAACTCCATAGATGTGGGCATCGCCGTGGGATCGGCCTGCGCCACAGCGGCCCGCCTGCATGTAGACACCCGGGTGATGTACTCGGCCGGAAGCGCCGCCCAACGGTTGGGATGGCCCGCCGCAGACTGCCGCAACGTGATTGCCATCCCGGTGGCAGCCGCATCCAAGAATCCGTTTTTTGATCGTAAACCAAAAGAAAACAAAGCATAATAGAATGGGACTACAATTCAATGTCAGAAGTCAGGAAAAAGATAACCTCACTCTGGAACTGAAGTTCGAAGAGGGAAACGTCGTGAAGTTACCGAAGGCCGAGGGGCCGTTTCTGCCGGCGGAATGGTATCCGCAGAGCGGTGTGCAGCTCACCTGGCCGCATAAGGACACCGACTGGTGCGACCTGTTGCCGCAGGTAACGGAGTGCTATGTGCGCATGGCCTACGAGATTGCCAGCCGCGAGAAGCTGCTCATCGTCACTCCGGAAAAGGAGGCGGTGGAGAAGCTGCTCTCTGAGAAACTGCCGGCAAACGTGTTGCATAATATCCTGTGGATGGAATGCCCCACCAACGACACGTGGGCGCGCGACCACGGCTTCATCACCTGTATGAGCGAACAGGGTGCCGAACTGCTGGACTTCCGCTTCAACGGCTGGGGCATGAAGTTTGCCGCCAACCACGACAACCAGATCAACCGCCGCCTCTTTACCGCGAAGATGGTGCGGGGAGACTACCGGAATCATCTGGGCTTCGTGCTCGAAGGGGGCGCCATCGAAAGCGACGGCGAGGGTACCATCCTGACCACTTCTCCCTGTCTGCTGGCTCCGAACCGCAATGAACCGAAGAGCCGCGAGGAGATCGAGGAGTATCTGAAACAGGCGTTCCATGCCAAACGGGTGCTGTGGCTGGACCACGGTTATCTGGCGGGCGACGACACGGACAGTCATGTGGACACACTGGCGCGCCTCTGCCCGAACGACACCATCGCTTATGTGCAGTGCACTGATAAAGACGACGAGCACTATGAGGAACTGTTCCGCATGGAAGAGCAGCTCAAGGAGTTCCGCACGCTGGAGGGTGAGCCCTACAAGCTGGTGCCGCTGCCGATGGCGGATGCGGCGTTCGACGAGGACGGACAACGCCTGCCGGCCACTTACGCCAACTTCCTGATCCTGAACGATGCCGTGCTGATGCCTACCTATAATCAGCCGGCCAAGGACGAACTGGCCCTGAAGCAGTTGCAGAAGGCTTTCCCGAAACACAGCATCGTGGGCATCGACTGCCGGGTGCTCATCGAACAGCACGGCTCGCTGCACTGCTGCACCATGCAGTATCCGGCCGGTGTGTTGTAAACCCCTATCCCATCATCATTTCATAAACATATCATTATGGCAAGAAAAATCAAAGTAGGCATTATCCAACAGGCCAATACAGAGCATACCAAAGACAACCTTCTGAAACTGGCCAAAAACATAGAATCCGTACACAAGCAGGGAGCACAGCTCGTGGTGTTGCAGGAACTGCACAACTCGCTTTATTTCTGTCAGACCGAGAACACGAACCTGTTCGATCTGGCCGAGCCGATACCGGGCCCGTCAACCGCCTTCTTCGGCGAGCTGGCCAAGCAGTTCGGCATTGTGCTCGTCACCTCGCTGTTTGAAAGAAGAGCGGCCGGACTGTATCACAACACGGCTGTGGTGTTCGACACCGACGGAAGCATCGCCGGAAAATACCGCAAGATGCACATCCCCGACGACCCGGCTTATTATGAGAAGTTCTACTTCACTCCGGGCGATCTGGGCTTCAAGCCGATTCAGACTTCACTGGGAAAACTGGGCGTGCAGGTGTGCTGGGACCAGTGGTATCCCGAAGGAGCGCGCCTGATGGCCTTGCAGGGTGCCGAACTGCTTATCTATCCTACCGCCATCGGCTATGAGAGCAGCGACCCGGTAGAGGAACAGGAAAGACAGCGCGAGGCATGGACCACCGTGCAGCGCGGACATGCCGTGGCCAACGGACTGCCGGTCATCGCCGTGAACCGCGTGGGCTGGGAGCCGGACCCTTCGGGACAGACCAACGGAATCACCTTCTGGGGCAGCAGCTTCATTGCCGGACCACAGGGCGAATTCCTGTATCGCGCCTCTAAGGACCAGGAGGAAAATGTGGTGGTGGAAGTGGATCTGGAAAGATCGGAAAACGTGCGCCGCTGGTGGCCGTTCCTCCGCGACCGCCGCATCGACGAGTTCGGCGATCTGACCCGCCGTTTCATTGACTAGAAGCGAAAAAGCATTCTGTCTTCACAAAGCAGGATTTGCCGTACGTTTCAACAGTCATTCGGGCAAAAAGCAAGAAATATGCTTTCCATAGAGGATAAAACAGACTTTTTGAAAACAAAATAGAAAAAACAAAAGGGATTTTCATAAGGAAATCTTATCTTTGCACGCGAAAAAGAAGTACTATATCACTAGGAACAACAATCCAATAAAACAGAATTACTATATGTCATCATCATTAAGATTTGAAGTAGTCGGTGAGGCTTTTAAGAAAAAGGCCGTGGCGTTTAACAAACCCGAAGAGCGTCCGTCGGAATTTTTTGCGAAGTATGTCTTTACACGTCAGAAAATGTACAAGTATCTGTCGGCAGAGGCATACCAGAAAATGTGTGACGTGATGGACAACGGTGCCTCTTTGGATCTGAAAACAGCCGATCAGGTGGCCGAAGGTATGAAGAAATGGGCCATGGAACTGGGGGTAACCCATTGCACACACTGGTTCCAGCCTCTGACCGAAGGTACTGCCGAAAAGCATGACGCTTTTGTGGAGCACGACGGCAAGGGAGGAATGATCGAAGAATTCTCCGGAAAGCAGCTCGTACAGCAGGAAACCGATGCGTCTTCTTTCCCGAACGGTGGTATCCGTTCCACTTTCGAAGCTCGCGGCTACTCGGCATGGGATCACGCATCGCCGGTGTTCGTCATCGGTGACACCCTGATGATTCCTACCGTTTTCATCTCTTACACCGGTGAGTCTTTGGATTATAAGGCACCGCTGAAAAAGGCCATCCACGCAGTGAGCAAGGCGGCCACAGACGTTTGCCACTATTTTGATCCGGAAGTGAAGAAGGTCATCGTAAACCTGGGTTGGGAACAGGAGTACTTCCTGGTGGATGAAGGCTTGTATGCCACCCGTCCCGACCTGCTCATGACCGGCCGTACACTTCTGGGACACGACTCGGCCAAGAACCAGCAGATGGACGACCACTATTTCGGTTCTATCCCAAGCCGTGTGGCTGCCTTCATGTCTGACCTGGAGATTCAGGCGCTGGAGCTGGGTATTCCTTGCAAGACCCGCCACAACGAGGTGGCTCCGAACCAGTTTGAGCTGGCTCCGATTTATGAGGAGTGTAACCTGGCCATCGATCACAACATGCTCATCATGTCGCTCATGAAAGAGGTAGCCCGCAAACACGGATTCCGCTGCCTGCTGCATGAGAAACCGTTTGCCGGAATCAACGGTTCCGGAAAACACAACAACTGGTCACTGGCTACCGACAACGGCGTGCTGCTGCACGGACCGGGCAAGACCCCGCAGGACAACCTACGCTTCGTGACTTTCATCGTGGAAACTCTGATGGCGGTTTACAAGCACAACGGTCTGCTGAAGGCTTCGATCATGAGCGCCACAAACGCACATCGTCTGGGTGGTCATGAAGCTCCTCCGGTAATCGTGTCTTCTTTCCTCGGCGACCAGCTGACAGAAATCCTGAGTCATCTGGAGAACGCCAGCGACGACGAACTGATCACCATCGCCGGCAAGCATGAAATGAAACTGGATATCCCGGAAATCCCGGAATTGCTGATTGATAATACAGACCGCAACCGTACTTCTTCATTCGCCTTCACCGGAAACCGCTTCGAGTTCCGTGCCGTAGGTTCTGAGGCTAACTGCGCCAGCGCAATGATTGCACTGAACTCTGCCGTAGCCGAGGCGCTGATCAACTTCAAGGAGCGTGTCGACGCGCTGATTGCCGGCGGTATGGAAAAGACCAAGGCTATCCTGAAGATCGTACGCGAGGACATCAAGACCTGCAAGCCGATCCACTTCGACGGAAACGGTTACAGCGACGAGTGGAAAGAGGAGGCTGCACGCCGCGGACTGGATGTGGAATCCAGCTGTCCGCTGGTGTTCGACCGCTATCTGGACCAGAGCTCTGTGGATATGTTTGCAAAAGCACACGTATTTACCCGCTCGGAACTGGAAGCACGTAACGAAATCAAATGGGAAACTTACACCAAGAAGGTTCAGATCGAGGCCCGCATCTTCGGCGACCTGTGTATGAACCACATTATTCCGGTGGCTACCCGCTACCAGAGTACACTGATTGACAATGTGCACAAGATGCAGCAGATCTTCCCGGCAGAGGAGGCAGCCCGACTGAGCGCCAAGAACGTGGAACTGATCCGTAACATCGCCGCACACTCCAGCTTCATCACCGAAAATGTGGAGAAACTGATCGAAGCCCGCAAGGTGGCCAACCAGATTGAGAGCGAGCGCGAGAAGGCAATCGCTTATCACGACACCGTGGCACCGAAACTGGAGGAAATCAGATATCATGTGGACAAGCTCGAACTGATCGTGGACGACGAGCTGTGGCCACTGCCGAAATACAGAGAACTTCTGTTCATCAGATAATACAAGAGATTGTATCTGAAACAAACGAGAAGGTGCGCCTCATGCAGACGCCACTTTCTCGTTTTTGTTTATATCTGTCCGAACCGAAACTTAAAACAAAACGATCATAAAAACAACAGAACAAAAATGAGTTTTTCAGCAAAACATCCTAAAGGACTTTATCTTTTGTTTGCCACGGAAATGTGGGAACGCTTCAGCTATTACGGCATGCGCGCCATCTTCATCCTGTATATGACGCAGGCGCTGCTCTTCAACAAGGAACTGGCTTCGGAAATCTACGGCAGCTACACCGGACTGGTCTACCTCACCCCGCTGATCGGCGGATACATTGCCGACCGCTACTGGGGCAACCGGAAATCCATCGTGTTCGGTGCCGTGATCATGGCTCTGGGACAGTTCTTCATGTTCCTGAGCGCGTGCTTCCATCAGCAGACCGGACTGTCGGTGCCGCTCATGTTCCTCGGACTCTTCACGCTGATTATGGGTAACGGTTTCTTCAAACCGAACATCTCGACTATGGTGGGCGACCTGTATGAGCCGACAGACCACCGCAAGGACTCGGCCTTCACCATCTTCTATATGGGTGTGAACGTGGGCTCTTTCATTGCACCGCTGTGGTGTGGCTTCGTGGGCGACACGGGCAATCCGGACGATTTCAAATGGGGATTCCTTTCAGCCTGTGTCGGTATGATTCTGGGCACGGTACTTTTCTGTGCGTTCAAGAACAAATATATCGTGACTCCCGAAGGAGCACCTATCGGAACGGTTCCGGCTGCCAAAGCCAACGCGCAGCAGCCTACGGCCAGCACCCAACAGACAGGAGTCGGCACACAGCAAGTTGCAGCCGCTCCGGCAAAATCGGGTTCCAGCCGTAAAACCATTCTGGGCATTCTGTCGGCCGTCGTGCTGTTTCTGCTCTTCTCCATCAACTGGAACTATCTGCACGACTGGAACCGCATCTTCGAGGGCGCTGACCTGATCGGTACGGCCATCTATGCCATCAGCATCGTGGTACCGGTGATCATCATCACGGACAAGTCGCTCACCCGCATTGAACAGGCACGCATCGGAGTGATTTATATTATTGCCTTCTTCGTGATCTTCTTCTGGTCGGCCTACGAGCAGGCAGGCGCTTCGCTTACCTTCTTTGCCGACGAGCAGACCGACCGCCATCTGGGCAGCTGGGAAATGCCGGCTTCTTATTTCCAGTCGTTCAACCCGGTGATGCTGGTGTGCCTCACCCCGCTCTTCACCGCTCTGTGGGGCGCATTGGACAAGCGCGGTCTGGAACCGTCGTCGCCCATGAAACAGGCCATCGGTCTGTTGCTGCTGGCTGTGGGTTATGTGGTCATCGCTTTTGGAGTGAAGGATCTGGACCCGAATGTCAAAGTCAGCATGTTGTGGCTCACCAGTCTGTATATGCTGCACACCATGGGCGAAATCTGTCTCTCCCCCATCGGTCTGTCTATGGTAAACAAACTCTCTCCGGCACGCTTCTCCTCACTGATGATGGGTGTGTGGTACATGAGTACGGCAGCGGCCAACAAATTTGCCGGCATGCTGAGCAGTTATTATCCTGAGGAAGGAGTGGACAAGCACTTGCTGGGCTATCATGTGGCCGATCTGTTTGACTTCTTCATGCTCTTTGCCATCATGAGTGCCGTAGCGGCAGTAATTCTGTTCTGCCTGACGGGCATTCTGAAAAAAATGATGCACGGACTGGAATAACGGCCCCGTAACGAAAAAGACAGCTTCAAAATATTGAAGGCCCCGACAATGGGATTTGATTCCTATTCGCCGGGGCCTTCGTGATTATGAACGATGAAGATGTTGCAGGGATTGTGAGCGGTGACGCCGCTGATAATAGTGCCACCGCGAACGGATCGGGTGGAAGAACAGTACCGCCAGCAGAAACACGGAACCGATGATACACACCACTCCGAACAGTTCCTTCAGGCTGGTCAGCATGGTCTGACGGATCACCTCGGCATAAAGTTCCTGAAAACCGGAATGGCCCGTCTGCGTGGTATAGCTCTGGTCAATATTGCGACTGAGCAGTCCGATATTGTCTTTCTGCATATATTTCATGGCCCGGTTCAGAATGGCAGTACCCAAAGGGGTGGCCACACTGGTACGGATGAAACTGAGCACACAGAGTCCCTGAAAGAAATGCTTGAAAGGGACGCTCTTGGCAATGTAGATGGTCAGACAGATATAAAGGATGCCATAACCGACGCCCTTGAGCAGATTGGGTACATAGAAACTCTCGATGTTGAGCTCCGGATCAATCAGAAAATACATGTAATACTGATAGGCGACAATCAGCAGGAAGCCCACGGAGATCAAGAACTTGAAGCCCTTACGCAGGACCACCTGGCGGTAGAACACGGTTGCCGCACCGATGAGAATGCCCACAAAGACATACCAGTTGAGCGACACGGCATTCAGGCTGTCATAGCCCAGCACCGAAGTCATGAACAGATTCTGAAGCACGGACGAAACCGTCAGAAAGAAGCAGAGCATCAGAAACAGAAACAAGATGGTGGGGAAATGCCGGTAGCGGAACACCTGTATGTCAATGTAAGGGCGCTTCTGCATACACATGCGGTTGATATTGACCATCAGCGACACGGCGGCCACCACCAGAGCCAGACGGATCTTGGCACTGTCCAGCCAGTCGTAGTATTCTCCGTAGATGCAGACAAACACCACGGAAAAGAGTATCAAGGTCCATAAAAAGGCACTCACCCAGTCCACCCCGTAAAGAGGAACCTTCTTGCCGTTGCGTACCGGGCGGGTGCACAGAAAAACAAGCAGCCACACGACCAGCAAAAAAGCGATGACCAGCCAGTGCATATAGCGCCAGGTGGCCCAGTCGCTCAAATGTGTGGCTACCAGCCCCGAAAGCTGGATGCTCTCGAGTACCACGATATAAATCACCGGATAGAACACGGAAAAGTTGCCTGAGGGAGTGACACTCAACCGTGTGTTGGAGAAGCACTCGAAGGTGCCCCACATACGGAAAAATCCGGAGATGAAACACACCACGACAAATACCGGAACCTGATCGGTGTGCAGCGTAATGAGGTTACACGTAACCAGCACGGCGCACACCGTAAGCAGGATACGGCGCGTGGTGAAACGGGCTTTCAAACGAAACAGGATGGGGAAAATCACCGTCATGCCAATGTAGGAAGCATAGGCCGCCATATTGACATCTTCCTGTATGCATCCCAGGGCGCTCGACATCTGATAGGCCGTGGGCAGAAACACTCCTCCGTTGAACTGGAAGACCATGGCAAAGAACATGGACAGGAACATACAGACGGGAGTAGGTATCCCCTCCTTGAAATAGCTGATTCTAGGACGAACTTCTGCCATCTGCACCTACTCCTTTACATTTTTACAGAGCATTCCGCGTTCATGCCGGCACGCAGACGCGACAGGTTCTCTCTGGAATTGTTCTCGGTGAATTCGATACGCACGGGAATGCGCTGCTCCACCTTGACGAAGTTTCCGGCTGAATTATCCTGTGGAATAACGGAATAGGCCGCTCCGGTGGCATCGGAGATGGAGGTGATGCGTCCTTCGAAGGTCACATCGGGGATGGCATCGACTTTCACCTCCACCCGCTGTCCTTCCTTCATATTGGTTGTCTGGGTTTCCTTATAGTTGGCAATGATCCATTTCTCGGTACCGTCGACCAGAGTGACCAGAGTCTGTCCCGGCTGCACCAGTTCACCTTCGTGAATATCCTTGCGGCCGGTCACTCCGTCGGTTGTGGCCAGAATAACGGTATAGGAGAGGTTCAGTTTGGCCAGCTTCAAAGCGGCCTGCGCCAGTTTGATGGCCGATTCATTCTGTCCCAGACGCTGCGTCTGCTCCTGCTTGACCAGCGAGGCCGACTCCTTCTGTCGCAACAGCTGTTCATACTTGGCTTTGGTGGCCTCATACTCCGTCTGCACGCGGTCGAACTGTTGCGGGGTAACAGCCTCCTGCTTGACCAGTTCCAGGTAACGCTTGTAGTCGGTCTCGGCATTTTTCAGACGGATGCGCTGCTCCTCGATGGCGGCATCAGTCACCAGTATGTTGTTGTGTGTTGTGTTAATCGTTGTGTGCATCACATCCTTTCCGGTGAGGGCATTTTGCAGGTCGGCCTCCGCCTGAGCCACACGCAGCTGGTATTCGATGTCCTCAATGACCACCAGCGTATCGCCTTTCTTCACATTCTGATACTCGTCGAAATAAATCTTTTTGATAAATCCCTGCACCCGGGTGTTCACCGGAGTGAGGTGCTGTTTGATCTGGGCATTGTCTGTAAACTCCACGTTGGAGAGATGAATGAACTTGCCGCCCACCCAGCTGATGCCGGCTACCAGGCACAAGGCAATGAAAAAATTGGGTATAGCCCGTCTTTTGTTCTTGATCATATTGTTGTTATCCTTTTATTTTCGTTTTACAGAATTGCTTTGTTTTTCTTACAGAATACCTGCCACCTTGCGCAGCAGATAGTATTGATACAGAATGCCGATCTGGGCATTGGCCAGCTCCAGTTCCATCTCAAGCTGGGTGTTGCTGGCATCGAGCATATCGGTAATCAGCGCCTGTCCGTTCATGTAGCGCTGCTTCACGATGTAATAGTTCTCATGCGCCAGCTGCACGCTCTTCTTCTGTGTTTCCAACCGCACGTAGGCCTCATCCAGATTGACATAGGCCTCGTGAATGTCGTTCAGCAGTTCTTCTTCGGCCAAAGCGGCCTTCTCCTGCATGTCGAGCTGCTCCACCTTGTTCTGCTTCAGCTTGCGCCGGTTGCGGTACAGGGCATCAATATTATAGGACAAGCCCACACCGGCACTCCAGAACCCGAAGTTCTTGTCAATGGCCGGCACTTCTACCAATATCGGACCGGAAAACTCATGCTCGGCTTTCAGGAAGAGATGCGGACGCATACCGGCTTTCAGCAACTGTTCGCTGTTCTTGCTTAAATCCACCTGCGCGCGGGCCAGACGCATCTGCGGGGCATCCTGCGCTCTTTCAATCCAGTTTTTCTCGGGCAGACGCTCCACGGCAGTCTGCTTCAGCATCGTTGTATCCGGCTCGATCACCGTAGTAACGGGCCAGCCGATGGAAGTGACCAGCTGATGGTTCAGGATGTCCATCTGATTCTGAACATGGGTGAGGCGCAGCTGCACGTTCTGCAACTGGAGCTCATAACGGGTGATGTCGCTCTTCAGAGCCGTACCCTGACGGTAGGCAGCTTCCATATCGCGCACCAGCAGCCGGGTCTGCTCGATGTTGCGCTCATAAACCTTTTTCTGATTGGACAGCTGGAAGATGTCCAGATAATGCCCCAAAAGAAGGAAACGGACGTCCTGACGCGTCTTGTGCAGACGGTCCTCCGAAACTTTCTTCTGAATCTTGCTGCGTTCGATGTTCCGCGAAATGGCTCCTCCCTGGTAAACCGTCTGTGTGACCTTCAGGAGGAAGGAATTTCCGGCATGAGGCATGTCTGCCGGTTCGCCGTTGGAGAAGTTACGGTCGGTCGTAAAGCCGTCGCCGATATAACGCCAGTCGGCCGACAGCTGCAACGAAGGCAAACGGTCGTTTTTCGCAACCTCAATAGCCGCCTCGGACTGTCGGATCTGCAACTCGCCCGACTTGACATTCCGGTTGTAGGCGTCGATGCACTGAAACAATTCCTCAAGAGTCACCACACGGGGCTGGGCCACAGCCAGCCCCAACAGGCTTTGAAAGCCCAAATACAAAAACAATCTCTTACCTGTCATCTATATATGAATAATTCCGTTTTGAGTCATGTTCTATTGGTGAGACAAAGATAATTGATTATTTTTGTACCGATTTTGCAAATTATGCAATATTATTAGCAGAAAAAGCCAACAGAAAATCCCCATGAACGAAGAACAAAGAAACTATATACAAACTATCAACCAGTCCGCCGAAGAGGAGATTCTCGTGAAGCGGACCGGATGGGAGGACATCAAGCTCACCCCGCACACGCACCGGAAATCGCAGATTATCTACACGCTGTCGGGCACACTGCATGTGCAAATCGGCGAGGAGAATTTTTTTGTGCCGGAAAAGCATCTGGCCTGGATTCCGGCCAACATGGAGCACGACCTGTCCACCAACAACCGGCAGGCCTCGCTGGTCATCTTCTATGCCGCCTCGGTAGAGAAAGAGAACGCGCGGTTCTCCGTGTATCACTGCAACGGAATCATTGCCGAAAACCTGCGTTTCATCTCCAACTGCGGACCGGTGATCCGAAAAGACGATAGACCGGACCTTTATCACTACGCGTACTTCTTTTTCCGCATGCTTCCGGAACTGAGCCCCAGCCAAGGCATCCAGCTCAAAACAATAACGCTTCCGAACGACACCCGCCTGCGGCCAGCCCTGAACTATATGCGCGAACATGCCTGCGAGGACCTGAGAATCGAACAGGTGGCCCGCGAGTTCGGGTTCTCCGTGCGCAACCTGAGCCGCCTGCTGAACCGTTCGGGCATCCGGTTCAGCAACTATCTGAACACGCTCCGCATCACCCGCGCCATCGAAATGTTTGCCGACCGCAACCACACGATTCAGGAAACCGCCTACGAAACCGGGTTCTCCACTCCGGGCAACTTCAACCGGGTGTTCAAACAGGTGACGGGAACCACTCCGGGGGAGTTCCTCAAAGTGAAGCCCTGGCCGCAGGAAGAGAGCAACCGCCCGCAATGAGCGCATCGGAACAGGATGGCATTTCATAAAAAAGAAACGGGGCGTGCAGGAACAGGCCGCGCAAAGAAAGAAATGCAGAAACTGCTGAAAATATATTTCATTTCCGCTTGTAATATCTTATGAAATATACTACATTTGCTTTTGAAAAAATAATTAAATAAATACCATGTATCGGAATATAGTCAAAATACTGTTAACGTTCATGTTCTTAAACGGTGTTTTGTGTATGCATACAGTCCCTTTGTCTGCCCAGAACAGACAAAACAGAATTCATACACAAAGGATTATCCCGTTCTCTTTCGATCAGATCAAATCCTTTGGGGGAGCCTATCTGATTACCAAAGAAGGGAAAAAGGGACTATACTCCTATACCGGAAAGAAAATCATTCCCTGCGAATTTGACAAAATCAAGAATTTTCATGGGGAATATCTGGTGGAAAAAGACGGAAAACAGGGGTTATACAACAAAAGCGGAAAGAAGATCATTGCCTGTGAATATGATGACATCAAGTTTCAGAACGGAGACTTTCTGATTATCAAGGATCATAAAAAAGGAATCTGCAAGAAGAACGGCAAAAAGGTCATTGCCTGCGAAAACGACAACATCACTCTTTACTATGATGACTATCTGCTGGAAAACGAAGGGAAAAAAGGTATCTACACCCGCAACGGAAAGACCATCATCCCCTGCGAGTTTGACCGGATACAACCGTTCTACGGCAAATTTATGCTGACCAAGAAAAACAAGAAAGGCATCTATACGCGCAACGGAAAGAAGGTGCTTCCCTGTGTCTACGACGACATCACCTTTCAGAACAATTATTTCTTTCTGGTGCAGAACAACAAACGGGGCGTGTACGACCAGAACGGCAAGAAAATCATTCCCTGCGAATACGACCGGATACAGTTTTTCTATGGAGAGTTTATCCTGACCCAAAAGAACAAGAAAGGACTCTCTGACCGGAACGGAAAGAAAATCATCCCCTGTGAGTATGACGAAATCAAAGTACTCAACAATAACTGGATTGCCACGCACAACGGGGAAATGATTCTGTATAAACGCTGAAAGACTGCCCTTCTGATAACCGGGGCGGCACAAGCGTTCAAAATCATCTCAATGATTTAAAAAAATGTTCCCAATGATTTTCGAAAATCATTGGGAACATTTTTTTAGATAGTGTTTCACTAAGTGTGTCTGAGGCTAGTTTGCCTTAGGAGTGATGATGC
>ERZ835980.2172-NODE-2172-length-18650-cov-7.461576_pt1 | contig 18650 bp, 14 predicted proteins | sample MGYA00519943_ERZ835980 | MGnify/ENA primary metagenome ERZ835980 (study PRJEB31850, sample SAMEA3708791) | human gut metagenome | biome: human gut; feature: human-associated habitat; material: faeces | place: China | collected 2014 ... | reverse complement strand
GGAGCTTTCCGGCGGCGCGTCAGGCTGTACGGACTCCTCATCGGTCTGCGGGAAGCCCTCCTGCCCCTCGCCGGGGGTCTGCGGAACGTCAGGGCGCTCAGGCTTTGCAGGCTGCTCCTCCGGCTCCTGGGTCTGGAAGAACTCCCGCGTTACCGGGGAGCTTTCCGGCGGCGCGTCAGGCTGTACGGACTCCTCATCGGTCTGCGGGAAGCCCTCCTGCCCCTCGCCGGAGGTCAGCGGAACGTCAGGGCGCTCAGGCTCTGCGGACTGCTCCTCCGGCTCCTGGGTCTGAAAGAACTCCCGCGTTACCGGGGAGCTTTCCTCTGCGGTCTGTATTATCTCGCCGACTATTTGCGACAGCTCCGGGAATACCCCGGAAGCCGTATCGGCGGAGCATGCCGTCAGCGACAGCGCCGCCGCCAGAGCCAGGATAAGGCTCGATAGACATTTAAGGCGGGTCAGCTTTTTCATAAATGGTTCCCCTTTTCCGAACATAATATAACTTATTATAACATATTCTGCGCGGATTGTAAAGTACTATTTACCGCGCCGCACAGGTATAAACGACCCGGAATACTTACATATACTGGCGGGAATTCCTTATCTTCTCTTGCAAAAAACCCAGTAATATGATATAATACATAGCTGTTCGGAATGGAGGCACTACACGACATGGAAAATAACAAGGGCATTATAACGAGGTCGTTCAGGGCGGCGTTTCCCTGCACTATACCGATACTTGCGGGGTTCCTGTTTCTGGGAATGGCTTACGGTATCTACATGAACGTTTCCGGGTTCAGCTTTGTTTACCCGATGATAATGGCGGCGGTGATTTTCGGCGGCAGTCTGGAGTTCCTCGCGGCGCAGATGCTGCTTTCGCCGTTCGCGCCGCTCCAGGTGCTGATGGTGTCGCTGATGATACAGGCGCGGCACCTGTTCTACGGAATTTCCATGCTGGACAAGTTCAAGGACATGGGCTGGAAGAAATTCTACCTCATCTACGGCATGTGCGACGAAACGTTCAGCATAAACTGCACCGCTGAGATCCCCGAGGACTGCGACCGCGGCTGGTTCTACTTCTTCGTAACGCTGCTCAACCAGCTCTACTGGGTCGGCGGAGCCACACTGGGAGGTCTGCTCGGGAATCTCATCACCTTCGACACGAAGGGTCTGGATTTCGTGATGACAGCAATGTTCATCGTGATATTCCTGGAGCAGTGGCTCAAGGAGAAGCGACATTTCAGCGAATGGGCGGGTCTGGCGAGCAGCGCTGCCTGCCTGCTGATATTTGGCAAGGATAACTTCATGATACCCACGATGATATGCATACTGCTGCTTCTCACCGCGTTCAGGAAGCCCGTCGGGCGGAAGGCAGGTGAGGAAAAGTGACCATCGCCGAACAGATAATCACCATCGCGATGTGCACCCTCGGGACGATGGCAATGCGTTTCCTGCCGTTCCTGGTGTTCCGGCAGGACAAGTCCACGCCGAAATATATACAGTACCTCGGGAAGGTGCTCCCCGGCGCAATTTTCGGAATGCTCATCGTCTACTGTCTGCGCAGCGTTTCCGTGACGGAGTATAGCTGGGGTCTCCCGGAGCTTATCGCAGGAGCCGCCACGGTCGGAATTCACCTCTGGAAGCGCAGCATGCTGCTGTCCATCGCCGCCGGGACGGTCATCTACATGCTGCTGGTGCAGTTCGTGTTTGTATAATGTGAACCTCTATGCAGCCCCTTCGTTATATAGTATCTACAAAAATCGCCAGATTGTCGGAAAATGTGCGAAAAACCGCTTGATTTACCATGATTTTTGTGGTATTATTAATTCAAGAAATTTACATCACGGCAGGGCATTTTCTATAAATGTTCAAATGTTCGGCTCGCGGTGTGATATGCAGCGCCGTATGATCCGAATGACACCTGCGCGGCGCAGCAAAATAACAGGGAGGGTTTTCTATGAAATCTATCGGTATGAGGATACTGGTAAGCTGTATCCTTACAGTTGCAATTTCGCTGTTCACGCTTGGCGGATTTGCCTGCATCATGATCTACAACAGTACCGTAAATCTGGTAAACAGCAGCATGACCGCTTCGGCGCAGGTCGCGGCGGAGCGCGCATACTGGGAGATGCGTTCCTATACCAACATTGCAAGGGAGCTTGGCACAATGTCCCAGCTCTCAGACTCGTCGACCAGCGACAGCGAACTCAGCGAAATAGTTCAGCAGATCATTGAGCGTCACGAACTGCAGAAATGCAACATCATCAAGCCTAACGGGGAAAGCTTCGACGGCAACAACTATTCCGACCGCGAGTACTTCCAGAACGCGATGAAAGGAAATGTCACCGTAACCGAGCCTATCGTTTCCAGAGTGACCGGCGAACTGATGATCATAATCGCGGCTCCTATCTGGAAAAACGGCATTACCGACGGCGAAACAGCGGGCTGCATTACCATCGTTCCTGATCCCGAATTCCTCAACGATATCGTGAGAAGCATAAAGGTCAGCGATAACTGCGGAGCCTACATAATCGACAAGAACGGCAACACCATCGCCGACCTCGACAGCGAGATTGTAAAGCGCGGCGAGAACATCGAACAGCTTGCGGCTGCGGACACCTCCGGTCAGGCCGGATACAAGACGCTTGCAAAGGCGCACGAGAGCATGCGTGCAGGCGAATCCGGCGTTGCGCGGTACACGCTCAACGGCGTAAGCAAGTTCCTTTCCTATGCCCCGATCCAGGATTCAAACGGCTGGTCGCTTGCAGTTTACGCTCCCACCGGCGACTTTATGGACTCTACATCCCGCGCTATTGTGATGACCGTGATCCTTCTTATTGCTGCATGCGTCGTTTCAGCGTTCATCTCCGTTTGCCTCGGCAGAAAGATTGGTTCCTCCGTAAGAGCATGCACCGAGCGTATCGAGAAGCTCGCCGTGGGAGACCTCACAAGCCCGGTTCCCGAGGTTCATTCCAAGGACGAGACCGGACGTCTCTCCGAGGCGACAAAGACGGTCGTCAGCAACCTCAACAACATTATCAGCGATATCGGGCGCATTCTCGAGTCAATGTCCACCGGCAACCTGAACGTACATACTGCTGAGAATGAAAAGTTCTATGTCGGCGACTGCCAGAAGCTGCTCCACTATGTCCGCGATATCAACCACAAGCTCAGCGCAACCATGTCCGAGATAAGCACCGCCGCCGACCAGGTTGCGGCAGGCTCCGAACAGGTTTCCTCAGGCGCGCAGGCGCTGTCACAGGGCGCTACCGAACAGGCTTCCTCCGTTGAGGAGCTGGCTGCGACCATCAACGTGGTATCCGAAATGATACACGAAAATTCCAAGGACGCAGAAGATGCAAGCAAATGCACAAAGGAAGCCGCCGAGAAGCTCGGCGACACCTCTGCGAAGATGGAGAACCTCATCAGCGCAATGGAGGAGATCAAGAATTCCTCCGCAGAGACCAAGAACATTATCAAGACCATCGAGGACATCGCGTTCCAGACGAATATACTCGCGCTGAACGCGGCGATAGAAGCCGCGCGTGCGGGTGAAGCCGGAAAGGGCTTCGCGGTCGTGGCTGACGAGGTGCGCAACCTTGCCGCCAAGTCCGGCGAGGCTGCACAGAACACCACGAACATGATCGAAGGCACCGTTTCCGCAATTGAGAACGGCAGCGCCATCGTGAACGAAGCAGCCGAGATGATGACGGCGGTTGTAGAATCCTCTGCAAAGGTCGAGGAGATCAACAACAAGATCTCCGATTCCACAAAGGAGGCTGCGGATTCCATCAAGCAGATTTCTATAGGAATCGATCAGATCTCCAACGTAGTCCAGACGAACTCCGCGACTGCGGAGGAATCCGCTGCGGCTTCCGAGGAGCTTTCGGCGCAGGCTGCAACGATGAAGGGCCTTATAGGGAACTTCACGCTGCGTGATTCTGACGTCTCTGCCAACCTCTGATAGTTCAACAAATTAAGATCCCGCAGCCGTATGGCTGCGGGATTTTTTCATATTACGGTTATCTCCCAGAGTATCAGGGAACCGTCCATGCCGCTCATATCCACGGAGAAGTACTTTACGTTCCCATCGGCGTCGGTGAAGGATATTCCGTTGTTCGGGATATCTCCCAGGAAAACCAGATCCGCTTCCAGCGGGCGCTCCGGCGTAAGCTCGGGCTGCGAGTACAGCTCCTCGGCGGAGAACGTGAAGATCCCGTTCTCGTCGATGTCCTGCATTGCTATCGACAGCAGCCTGAAGTCGCTGACCGTGCTTTCTGCGGAGAATACCACCTTTACGGCTGATTCGCTGACCTCGGTTCCGTCGGCCTGACTGAATGTGTCGTGCTCACCAAGCTCCGGCACGTCCTCAAGGTACTGCGCCTTTACCGGAAGGCTCTCAGCCGTTCCGGTTCCGGGAAGCTCCCCGGTCGGCATGGTTTCCGGAGGCTCCGCGGTATTTACAGGCTCGGTGCTCGGCGGTTCGGCGGTGGCTTCCGCCTGTGCGGAGCTTTCCGGCGTGGACTCCTTCGGCGCAGTTACGGACTGCTCGGACTGGCTGGTTTGGCTGGTTTGGCTGGACTGGCTCGGCTGGCTCCCTGGCGATGTGACGTTCCCGGTGCAGCCTGTCATCAGAAGCAGCGCAGATAGTATCGCGATTCTTTTTTTCATATATCACCCTCCTTTGGTCTTTCTATTATACCCGCTTTTCCTGAAAAAGTCAATCCTTATTTCAGAGCGTCAGAATTTCTGAATTTTTCACATTTAGGTGTTGACATAACCCCTAAAAAAGTGTAAAATAAAAATGTATGTGTTAATTGTATTCCGGGAAGGCCTCCCGGGCTTGAAAGGATAGATAAAATGGCATTCTTCGATTATTCACCGGAACTGGTGGAAGCAGGAAAAAAGGCAATGGAGCTGTGCGCTCCGCAGTTTGCCGAGTTCGACCGCATGGCGGAATACAACGGCGAGCGCGTTTTAAAGGCGTTCATCGACAACAGGATAAGCGATATCCACATGAAGGGGACTAACGGCTACGGCTACGGCGACGACGGCAGGGACAAGCTGGACGCGGTCTTCGCGCAGATACTCGGCGCCGAGGACGCCCTGGTGCGCCACAATTTCGTGAACGGCACCCACGCGATAACCACCGCGCTGTTCGGTATCCTCCGCCCCGGGGACGAGCTGCTTTCCGTCACCGGCGACCCCTACGACACCATGCAGGGCGTAATTTCCGGCGATGGGATAGGTTCACTGAAGGATTTCGGCGTGAAGTTCGGCAAGGTAGACCTCCTGCCGGACGGCACCCCGGACTACGACGGCATAAAGCGCCGCGCGGGAACATGCAGGATGGCTTATATCCAGCGCTCCAGGGGATATTCCCTGCGCCCGTCGCTGAGCATTGAGGTCATCGCGAAGATATGTGAGGCAGTCCGCAGCGTTAATCCGGACTGCGTGATATTCACCGATAACTGCTACGGCGAGCTGGTCGAGGAAAAGGAGCCGGTTTCAGTCGGCGCCGACCTCATCGCGGGCAGCCTTATCAAGAATCTCGGCGGCGGAATCGCGGAGACCGGCGGCTACATCGCGGGCAGGGCAGACCTCGTGGAGCTGTGCGCGTTCAGGCTGACCACCCCGGGCACTGGCAAGGAGGTCGGCGCGAGCCTGAATCAGCTCCGCGGAATGTACCTTGGAATATTCCACGCGCCGGAAGCGGTATGCGCGGCGCTCAAGACTGCGGCGTTTGCGGCGGCTCTGGCGGAGCTTCTCGGCTTCGAGGCGTTCCCGAAGTACAGCGAGAAGCGCACCGACATCATCGAGGCGCTGAAGCTCGGCGGCGAGAAGCAGCTCATCGCGTTCTGCCAGGGCATTCAGGCAGGCTCCCCGGTGGACAGCTTCGCTTCCCCGGAGCCGTGGGACATGCCGGGCTACGACAGCCAGGTCATAATGGCGGCTGGAGCCTTTACGATGGGCGCTTCCATCGAGCTTTCAGCGGACGCTCCGCTGCGTGAGCCTTTTGCAGTGTGGCTCCAGGGCGGGCTTACGTTCCCGACGGGAAAGGCGGGCATCATGCACGCGGCGCAGTACATGCTGGACAAGGGTCTGGCGCACATCTGACAGCAGTAGGGTTCAACAGGTCGAAAGGACAGTAACATGATAAAGAGCATGACAGGCTTCGGCAGAGGTCATCAGGTACTTAACGGCAGGGATATCACCGTAGAGATACGCGCGGTGAATCACCGGTATTACGAGTTCAGCTCGCGGCTCCCGCGAAGCCTGGGCTACATCGAGGAGAAGCTCAAGAGCCTGCTCCAGGGCAGGATAAACCGCGGCAAGGTGGAGATATCCGTGCTGGTGAACAACGTTGAGGCCGCGGACGAGAAGATAACTATAAATAAGGAAATAGTAAAGGAATACGTTGACGCGCTGCGCTCCGTTAAGGAGGAGTATTCGCTGAACGACGCCCTTTCGCTGTCGGATATCCTGCGTATCCCGGACGCGTTCACCGTAGTAAAGACCGAGACCGACGAGGAGCAGCTCTGGGCTGACGTGAAGTCGGCGGCGGAGGAGGCTCTGGAGCACTTCATCGCGATGCGTGAAGCCGAGGGCGAGCGCATGAAGCGGGACGTAATGTCGCGCCTGGATAAAATCGAGGAGTGGGTCGGCGTAGTCGAAACGCGTTCCCCGCAGGTGGTGGAGGACTACCGCAAGCGGCTCTACGACAAGATGTGCGAGGTGCTGAACACCACGAACATCGACGAAAACCGCATACTCATGGAGGCGGGGATATTCTCCGAAAAGACCGCCGTGGACGAGGAAACGGTACGCCTGCGCAGCCACATCGCGCAGTTCCGCACAATGCTGGAATCCGGCGAGCCTGTGGGCAGGAAGCTTGACTTCCTGGTGCAGGAGATGAACCGCGAGACCAACACCATAGGCTCCAAGGTGCAGGACATCGAGGTAACGCGCATAGTCGTCGACCAGAAGAGCGAGATAGAAAAGATACGCGAGCAGATTCAGAACATCGAATGATACAGACCCCGGGAGGCTCGGCTTCCCGGGGTTTTCCGTACTATTCAGCGGGTGCGGCGCAAACTTGACAAAAACAGCGCGTTGAGCTATAATAGATTCATATTATAAAAAATGCCGCGTTCTACGGTTGTATCATACGGCTGTATCAAAGGATACGCAATGGGAAAGGAATAAAAAATGCCAGTAAAAATAGCCGACGGACTGCCCGCGCAGTCGATACTTGAAAACGAGCATATATTCATCATGACGGAGCACCGCGCGCTCCACCAGGACATACGTCCGCTGAAGATAGGCATACTGAACCTCATGCCGACCAAGGTCGCGACTGAAACGCAGATACTCCGCAGCCTGTCTAATACTCCGCTGCAAATCGAGGTGACTCTCGTGCAGACCTCAACCTACACCAGCAAGAACACCTCACATGAGCACCTGCTGAACTTCTACAAGACCTTCGACGAGATAAAGGACATGAACTTTGACGGGTTCATAATCACCGGCGCTCCGGTGGAGCACCTTCCGTTTGAGGAGGTCGACTACTGGGAGGAGATTTGCAAAATAATGGACTGGACGAAAACCCATGTGCATTCCACGTTCCACATCTGCTGGGCGGCTCAGGCGGCTCTGTACTACCACTACGGCATTCCTAAGTACCCGCTCCCGGAAAAGCTCTCCGGCGTGTTCAGGCACACTCTGCTCACACCGAAATCAAGACTGTTCCGAGGGTTCGACAGCGAGTTCTGGGCGCCGCATTCACGCCATACCGAGGTTCGCCGCGAGGACATCGAGAAGGTGCCGCAGCTCAAGGTGATGGCGGTTTCCGACGAGGCGGGCGTGTATGCCGTTTGCAGCGAGGACAGCCGCCAGTTCTTCATAACAGGGCATTCCGAGTACGACGCGGACACCCTGGCTCTGGAGTACAAGCGCGACCTTGAAAAGGGTCTGAACCCGAAGATTCCCGCGCACTACTTCCCGGACGACGACCCCGCGAAGCAGCCCGTGCTCAAGTGGAGGGCGCATTCCACGCTCATCTACACCAACTGGCTGAACTACTTCGTTTACCAGACAACTCCGTTTGATATTTCTGAAAAAATATAACAAATATTGTTGCATTTGTCGTATAATTATGTTATAATTCTATTATGGGAACCTCTAAAAACCGGTTTGAAAAGGGAAAATGGGTAGAGTGCGCCGAATGCGATGAAAGCCGACGAAGTAAGGCTGTATGCCTTACGAGGAGGTGCAACACGATGTTGCAGAGCGAAATAACCGGGCGACGGCATGGACGCCGTCGCATCAGAAATTTCGCTCGTTGAAAGAAGCAGTCGGTGTGCTATACACATTTTCACTCAAACAAGGTTTTTAGAGGTGACCTTACGGCACACGCCGAAAAATCAAATGAAACGAGGTACACGCTATGTTTGATATCTACGCAGCCCTGAGCGGCGGCATGATCGCGAATCTCCTGCTTACTATACTGGGACTTGTTATTTCAGTCGCGGCGGGGATCCTGCTTTACTGGAAGGTTTTCGGCCCGAAGGCGAAGGATCCGTCCGCGGGCAAATTCATGCAGTACGCGAACGGTCAGCGCTTCCTGCCGCTTTACATCGTGAAGATAACCTACTACTCCCTGGCGGCGTTCCTTGTGTTTATAGGCATTGCGAAGTGCATCACCACCATCGACGGATTCGGCGCTATATTCAAGTACGTCATCGTTGGAAACGTCGTTCTGCGCATTCTGTTTGAGACCGTTCTCGCGGTGAGAAAGAACGCAGGGATCGATACCGACAACAACACCGCAGACGAGCCGAAGGACAGCCAGTCCGCATTTGAGCCGAAGCTGCCGACTATTCCTTATCAGCAGCCCCGGCAGACTCAGCACCCCCAGTATCAGCCGAATGCCCAGGCAGCGCAGCCTGTTCAGAGCGTTCAGCCTGTTCAGCCTGTCCAGCCTGTTCAGCATGTTCAGCCGGTTCCGGTTCAGCCTGTGAACGCGGTTCCGACTCCTGTTGAGCCTGTGCCTGCTCCCACGCCGATTCCCGAGCCTGTGCCTGCTCCCGCGCCGGTTCCCGAGCCTGTGCCTGCTCCCGCGCCGATTCCCGAGCCTGTGCCTGCTCCTATGCCGGTTCCCGAGCCAGCGCCCGCTCCTATGCCGGTTCCCGAGCCTGTGCCCGCTCCTATGCCTGTTCCCGAGCCTGTGCCTGCTCCTATGCCGATTCCCGAGCCTGTGCCTGTTCCCGCGCCGATTCCCGAGCCTGTGCAAGCTCCTATGCCGATTCCCGAGCCTGTGCCTGCTCCCACACCGATTCCCGCACCTGCGCCCCAGCCCGTTCCCGCTCAGCCGGGAGCGAACTTCGCTTCCGCATTCTGTACATACTGCGGAAACGCAGTGAAGCCCGGCGCGAAGTTCTGCCCATTCTGCGGGAAGCCTCTAGTTTAAATGAATCACGGCGGTTCCGATGAGCCGCCGTTTTTATTTCCGGTTCGCTTGACAAGCCGGGTCGGAGGGGGTATAATAAAAACATCAATTCACTGAGAGGAAATTATGACCGAGATAACAGTAACCAAAAACGACGCCGGGCAGCGCGCCGACAGATTCCTCACCAAAGCCTACCCGAACCTGTCGCTGCCGCTTATCTGCAAGCTGATGCGCAAGAAGCGGATAAAGCTCAACGGAGCCAGAACCGAGCCGAACGTGAAGCTCAGCGAGGGGGACGTGTTCCGGTTTTACCTGAGCGACGAGCTGCTTGACACCGGAGGCAGGGAAAAGACCGCGGATTTCCGGGAGGTCCCGCCGGAGATAGACGTGATATACGAGGACGAAAATATACTTCTGTGCGACAAGCCGGTCGGAATGGTGGTACACGAGGACAACGACAACACCTCCGACACGCTGATAAACCGCATAAAATGCCGCCTCTGGAATCAGGGGGAGTACGACCCGGAGAGCGAGCAGAGCTTTGTTCCGGCGCTGTGCAACCGTATCGACCGCAACACCGGCGGGATAGTCATAGCCGCGAAGAACGCGGAATCGCTGCGGGTGCTCAACCAGAAAATACGCGACAGGGAGCTTGTCAAGCTGTACCTCTGTGTTGTGCAGGGGGAGCTTCCGAAGCGCGCCGACACGCTGACCGCCTACCTCGAGAAGCTGTCAGACGAGAACCGCGTGATCGTCTCCGACCGCAAGACCCCGCAGAACCGCACGATACTCACGAAGTACCGCGTGCTCGAGACCCGGGGCGGGAACTCGCTGCTGGAGGTCGACCTGCTGACCGGGCGGACTCACCAGATACGCGCGCATTTCGCGCATGTGGGGCATCCGCTCCTCGGCGACGGGAAGTACGGAAGCAACAAGCTCAACAAGGCGCTCGGCTACGACGTGCAGGCGCTGTACTCCTACAAGCTGCGGTTCGAGTTCACCACTCCGGCGGGCTGCCTGGAGTACCTGAACCACCGGGAATTCTCCGTGGCGGATATGAACTCCATCTGGTTCGTGAAGAAGTTCCACGGCTCCGATTGACCGTTTTTGCGGGTGATTTGATCTGCTGTTTCGGCAAAATGCACAAAAAAACTTGGCATTTTTTTATGAAAGTCTGCGATTAATTTTCCTCAAACATCTTGATAAAATTACAGATTTTTAGTATAATAAATATGTAATGATATACCCGTCTGGGTGTGTCTGCTGCTTCGCCAGTCGGAGCAAATAATTATTTCTCAGGAGGAATATTCCAATGGCAGATGTTAAAGTTGCAATTAACGGCTTTGGCCGTATCGGACGCCTCGCATTCAGACAGATGTTCGGCGCTAAGGGCTACGATGTAGTAGCTATCAACGACCTGACCAAGCCCTCTATGCTTGCTCAGCTCCTCAAGTACGATACCGCTCAGGGCGGCTACTGCGGCAAGATCGGTGAGAATCTTCACACCGTTACCGCTGATGATGAGAAGGGTACCATCACTGTTGACGGCAAGACCCTGACCATCTACGCTGAGAAGGACGCTAAGGATCTTCCTTGGGGCAAGATCGGCGTTGACGTTGTTCTCGAGTGCACAGGTTTCTACTGCTCCAAGGACAAGTCCCAGGCTCACATCGACGCAGGCGCTAAGAAGGTAGTTATCTCTGCTCCGGCAGGCAACGACCTCAAGACCATCGTTTTCTCCGTTAACGAGAAGACCCTGTCCGCTGACGACAAGATCATTTCCGCTGCTTCCTGCACCACTAACTGCCTCGCTCCTATGGCTAAGGCACTGAACGATTATGCTCCTATCCAGTCCGGTATCATGAGCACGATCCACGCTTACACCGGCGACCAGATGATCCTCGATGGTCCTCACAGAAAGGGCGACCTGAGAAGAGCAAGAGCTGGCGCAGCTAACATCGTTCCGAACTCCACCGGTGCTGCTAAGGCAATCGGTCTGGTTATCCCCGAGCTCAACGGCAAGCTCATCGGTTCTGCACAGCGTGTTCCTGTTCCCACAGGTTCCACCACTATCCTTACCGCTGTTGTTAAGGGCGCAGACGTTACCAAGGAAGGCATCAACGCTGCTATGAAGGCTGCTGCTTCCGAGTCCTTCGGCTACAACGAGGATCAGATCGTTTCTTCCGATGTTATCGGTATGAGATTCGGTTCCCTGTTCGACGCTACACAGACAATGGTAGCTAAGATCGCTGACGATCTCTATGAGGTTCAGGTTGTTTCTTGGTATGATAACGAGAACTCCTACACCTCTCAGATGGTTAGAACCATCAAGTACTTCGCAGAGCTCAAGTAATTTCTGCTCTTTAAGTGCATAGAAGCTCCCCTCGGGTGACCGGGGGGCTTTTTTTGTGGTGGATTATGGGGAGTGGGGTGGCGATAAACTAGAATTTAGCTGTGTAGTGTGCTTCCGAAACAGTCCACCGGACTGTTTCGGAGGACAGGCTCAACAAAGACAATGTGTTGCTGTGGGGGAAAACTCTTGTTTTCCCCCACACCCCTTTAGCGCTTTTTACGTTTAACTGCGCGCCGGCGCGCAGAGTAGCCGCACTCCGTGCGGAGTATTCGCGCTGGCGCGCGAAGTGTGAGGGCTTTGCCCTCACGCTCCCACTTCCTTTTGTAAGCAAAAGGAAGCGAAAACCAATTGCTGACACAGTAGTTTCCATGTAGCGCTAAATTATAGTTTAACAAAAAACGGGCAGGCTTAGCGCCTGCCCGTAATTTATCTCGCGATACGAATTACCTTACTCCTACGACCGCCTTCAGCACTGCCGCCGCGTCCAGCGCGTTGACTTCTCCGTCGCCGTTAAAGTCGCACATAGCCGCGTTCGCGGACTTCGCCATGCCTACCGCCTCCTTGAGTACTGCGGAGGCGTCGAGGGCGCTGAGTACGCCGTCGTTATCGGCGTCGCCGGGAACGTCGCTGAATTCGCAAACCATAACAACGTACTCGCCAGCCGCGTCAGCGCCGGGGATCACCGCAGTGGCGTCCGCGCCTACCTTTACGCAGCGCTGGAATTCCAGAACGCCGCCGTTCAGCTTGTATACGTTCGCGAACTGACCCGCGAATCCCTTGCGGAACGCGAGCTTCAGCTCTGCCGGAACCTTTGTGCCGCCGACCTTGAGGTCAACTCCGAACACGCCGCGAAGAGCGCTGGAGTCAGCGTTGCCTGGGAAAGACGCAAGCTCAGCCGCAGAAACTGTGCCGATCTTGTCGCCGCGTACTACCCAGCTCTTAACGCTGTCGTATACGAACTCAACAGTGAGCTTTCTGTCCTTTATCGCGCTGATAACCGCTTCTGGCAGGGTGGTCTTGCCGTTCAGCGAGATCTTCGCGGAGCTGTTTCCCGGAAGCTTGCTCAGATGATTACCGATGTCGTTCCAGCTCATCGACTTGCCGTCCATCGTCGGAGTGCTCTCCATCGTCTTGTCAGAGTTAGTGGAAGGTCTGTGGCTTCCGCCCGTAGAACCTCCAGTGGAACCGCCTGTAGAACCGCCTGTTGAACCTCCGGTGGAACCGCCTGTAGAATCTCCGGACTTCTTCTCGAACTTCGCCGTGATGGTCCAGTCAGCGAGCTGATCCATTGTTATAACACAGGTGCCGTCAGAACCGACCTTCAGCTCAGAGCCGTCCTGCGCCGCAGATACGAACTTGTACCCGTCGTCCGGAACAAACTTGAGCGTCACCGTGTCGTTTGTCGCCAGTGTGTAGACGCTGGTGCCGTCTTCCAGGGTGTTAACGCCCCTGCCGCCGTCCAAAGTTCCGGTGAACTCCACCTTGCCGTGCTCCGGCCTGGGGATCCTGAGGGTCGCAACGTCGGTGTATGTGAACACGAACTTGTTTTCTGCTCCGCTGATCGTGGTAATCTTGTAGTTCCAGCCATTATCGTCCGCCGTGTACGGCTCTATAGGCGTGCCGTTGAAGTCAGCGCCGACAAGGAGCTTCCCTTCGGAGTACGGAACGGTTATCGTGTACTCCACGCCGAGGTAGCCCATACCGGACGGGTCTCTGTCGCCCTTTATTATGGGCTGAGGACCGTTGATCGAAAATGCGTCGAACTTGCACAGCTCGCGCACCGGAGCGGTTATCACAGTGTCTCCCTCAACAAAGAGGTGGTCCAGCTTATAGAGATTGATCCCTTGTTCTGAGCTGCAGCGCGGCTCTTTTCCGCAGATGTCGCTTACGCCGTAATCCTCGGCGGAGATCGTTATTTCTATTGATCTGCCGTTCAGGAAGCTGGTCGGGAATTCATTTATTGCGCTGTCAAGGCTCCATGCCTTGTCGCTCACGTCGTCATAGGCGAAAACGCTGTTGATCTTTCCCGCCTTCACGGCGCTGATAAGCTCGTCCGAGATACTCAGAGTGCTGTACTGCTTCTCGTCTGACTCGGAATACCAGATATACACGCCCTTGTCGCTTTCCGGAATGTTAGTATAGAGCGCGTCAATAGAGGGACCTATCGGTTCGCAGTCCGTAACCGAATCACCGTAAGATACGTATGTCAGCTCGCAGTTTTTCGGCAGGAGGGACAGCTTGAACTCATTATACTCCGGGATCAGGTAGTATAACTTGGAATCCTTAATATACGGGGTCTCTTTGTTGTTTAATTTAAGGGATATGTCAACGTGTTTCAGCAGGTCGTCCGCGTCATTTTTGCTCGGGTTGACTATTTCGAGCTTGTTGGTCTTTAACGATTCGCCGAAAATTAAGTGAAGCCTCTTTGTCTCCCCGGTGCCGAACTTGTAAATATTGTCAGAGAAGTCAATGTAAACGTTTGTATTCGAGAGCAGTTCCTTGTTCGGTACGGTGACGTTAAGGTACGAGAGATTGTCAGGCCCGATATCTAAACCGACTTCGTAACCTTTTGAGTTCAGCGAATCGGCGTCAACGAGGGCAAATTCATATTCGTTGATGTTTGTGCTCATCAGGTCTGAGAGCTTTATCGAATAGGTCTTGCCGCCGAGGGTCTTGTAACTGCCGCTGTCGGTGTCGGACATCGCTTCCTCGTAAATATACTGACCGTAGTCCGCCGTCCAGAAGGCATTTGTGACGAGTTCCATTCGCGCGGATTCGTCCGCCGGGCTTAACGTGTTGGTTATATTTTGGTAGTAATCGCCGATTCTGATTTCGTTGCTGTCGTCGAATATAACGTTGCTGACATAAGCGATATCCGCGATATAGTTCCCAGATCCGGAACGTGAAGCGAAACACGAGCCGGGGATATCAATGTTAACGCCCCTGCTTATATTGTAGGTACTGCACATTACTACGTTCTTTCCCTTCCATTCGTCGCCGGCGTAGAAATAGCAGTCCTGAAGCCTGAGGTTTTTTTTCGCTTCAATGGCGTATTCGTAGCTTTCAACGGATTCCGGGTCGGTTTTGAGGTTGAGGTTCTCGACTGTAACGTCTAATCCGGAGGATATTCCCGCACTGCCGAATGTCAGCGTGTGCCTGTCATTGTTTTCGCTCACGCCCTTAAGGGTGATTGAGCCCTCGGAGTATATGCAGTTGACCTTGGATTCAAGCAGGACGTCGGCATGGAAAATCACGGTGCTGCCCGCCGGGAGCTTTATCGCGTAATTATCGGTGGTATAGAGATCGAAAGAGTTCAGTATCTCAAGGGTATTAGGCTGGATATCGCCCTCGCCCTTTCCGTACCACTTCCAGTCCCTGGCGGTAATATTCCAGTCGACATCGTTAGTAGGACTAAAATATTTTTTATCGCCTTTCTCATTGTAATATCCCCAGGATTTCGCCGTAGGGGTGAAATCCATGCCGTCTGAGTTTGACACCGCCGGCGCTGAGGCCGCTGCGTAAGCAGCGCCGGGTTCCTCCGCCAGAGCCGGAACCGACATCAGCGGCACCATCGCCAGAAGCGCCGCGGCTCCCAGGAGCATTCCGCTCAGCCTGCCGCATTTGAATAATCTATGCTTCATTGTTTCCTCCTTGTGTGCCGGGCTTTTCGGCTTCCGCCGCGCCCGCTACTATATTTATATCAATTATACAACAATTACATTTCGCCGTCAAGCAAAACTTCCTGATTGTTGCAAAAAACTTCCTGATTGTACCGCTCCGCCCACGAAGCTCCCCGCAAAGGGGAATACCGCCGGGGCGGTGATGTTCCTCGGGCTGATGTTACTCGCCTGAGAACCTCCGCGGACTACCAGAGCGGCGCGTTGTAGTCCTTCCCGGAGCTTTCCGGCGCTCCGTACATCTCGCGCAGTTCCCCGAGGATATCCTCGTTCAGAGCCGCGCTCCTGTCGTCGTCCCACAGCGGCGCGTTGTAGTCGGGCTTTGGCGGGGCGGGCTTCTGGGAAATCTCCCCGACCGCCCTGTACAGCGCCGAGCGCAGGTACGCTTTCAGATTCCGTATACCGCTCTTGCCGGATATGTAGTCCGCAACGTGGCTCACCGCGCTGTAATCTATCCTGGAAAATACAGAAGAAATTTCCTCTGCTGATAAAGTCCGTCCGTCAGTCGTAAGCGTGAAGGTTCCCGCCATGCCCTCCGCCGTGACCTCTGCGGCAAGGTCGGCGAATCCGCTTCCGTACTTCCTGGAAAGCCCCGCGTGGTTTATCCTGGAGCGTGCCGCTTCCAGCTGCGCGCTGTCGGGTTTGATGTTCTCAGGTTTATTTTCTTTTGTTTTATTGTCTTTGGTTTTCTGTGAGGATTCCGCACTGCCTGCCGCCGTGATTCCCGACTGCCAGCCGTCGGATTTCCTTACTTCCTGCGGGGAGGTTTCACTGCGCACTGCCGGAGCGTTTTCTTCCGTGGACGGCTCGCAGATGCCGATTATTCCCTCCAGGAGCCGGGGGTCGTCCACGATGTAAAAGAACCGCCGCGCCGGGAGACCCTTCGCCGCGCACCGGATAAGTCCAGCGCTGACCAGCCGCTTCACGCACCGGGACTGCTGGCACTTCGTCAGCGACGTGGATTCCTCCATGTCGTCCACCGTGGAATAAAACCACCCGTCGGAGAGCTTTCCGTGCTGTTCGTACCAGGCGTGCTTCGCCAGCAGAGCCGCGTATATCACCGCCTCCGACAGCCCCAGCGCATGCGCCAGCCGGCGGTTCACCGATATCGTGTTGTCGTGGTTGAGAAGCTCAAATACTGTTTTCATGGCGTTTCCTCCTTTGTTTTACCTCCATTGTAGAGCCTCCCGGACTGCAATTTACTGCACAGTCATTTATCAATTTCTTCCAATTTCTTCCCGGATATCACAAACCGCTTGACAAATCCCGCAGTTAGTGGTACAATATTAAGGTAGTTATAGCTAACCGATACTTGTGTGCCAGTTAGTTGTAACTACCTCACAGATATACTACACACGGCGAAAACATGCAGGTGCTGAGCCTGCCCGTAATTTGAATCCGCCGCCGGAGGCGGCACCGAAATTCCGAATTCCGAATTAATTAGAAAGAAGGCATGAATGCAGACCCAGATAATCTACGGCATACTTATCCCCTTCATCGGCACCACAGCCGGAGCCGCCTGCGTATTCTTCCTGCGCAGACAGCCGCACTTCCTGGTTCAGCGGAGCCTCACCGGATTCGCGGCGGGGGTCATGACGGCGGCCTCCGTATGGAGCCTGCTCATTCCCGCGATGGAGCAGTCCGAGGGGCTGGGGCGGCTCGGATTTGTTCCAGCGGCGGCGGGATTCCTGCTCGGAATACTGTTCCTGCTGTTCCTCGACTGCGTTATTCCGCACCAGCACATGAACTCCGACGCCCCGGAGGGCGGCCGAAGCTCCCTCAGCAAAAACACCATGCTCCTCCTCGCCGTGACCCTCCACAATATCCCCGAGGGAATGGCGGTCGGAGTGGTCTACGCCGGGCTTGCCAGCGGCGGAGCCAGCATTGCCGCCGCCTCCGCGCTGGCGCTCTCCCTCGGCATTGCTATCCAGAACTTCCCCGAGGGCGCCATAATCTCCCTGCCGCTGCGCTCCTCCGGAATGGGGAAGGGCAGGGCGTTCCTGCTGGGAACCCTCTCCGGCGCCGTGGAACCCCTCGCCGCCGTCCTGACCGTGCTGCTTTCCGGGCTGGTAGTCCCGGTGCTGCCGTACCTGCTGAGCTTCGCCGCCGGCGCCATGGTCTACGTCGTCGTTGAGGAGCTTATCCCAGAAATGTCCGGCGAGCCGCACTCCAACGTCGGAACAATCGCCTTCGCCGCCGGGTTCGTCGTCATGATGAGCCTCGACACCGCCCTCGGCTGACCTGACTCTATTGACAGCACGCCATTATCATGCTATAATATTAGCAATGGCTAACCGTGAGGAACTCACCTATGAACAAGGAAAACGGTGAACGCGCTCTTATAATTTCATTCGTCTTCGGAATGCTCGGCTGTCTGTGCTACGGCTCCGGCGACTGGCTGATGATATACGGCGACCCCGCGCACAGCGGCTCGTTATACTGGCTCACCGACGGAGCGGCTCAAATAGCCCCCTGGCGGAACAGCCAGGCGATGTTCCTGGCGTTCCCGGGGATAATTTTCTATGGCGCCGGGCTTTTCGCCGCCGGCAGGTTCATCACCGATAAAAGGGGCGCGGCGGTCTACCGCACCCTCAACATCTTCGGGCTGACTCCATGGCTGTGTCTGCACCTGTTCTATATAATGATACTGTTCCTGTACGGCTGGCTGTGCGGGAACGGCTTCCGGGACGCCGCCCTCCCCGCCTGCGAGGCACTGTTCTCGCACCTGTCATGGGTGATCCCGCTGAGCGAAGCGTTCATGCTTCCGCCGTTCATCTGGTGGTTCTGGCTCCAGATACGCGGCAGGACAGAGTTCCCAAGGGGCATGGCGTTCACAAACGTGCTTGTGATATACGGCGCTCTATACCTCGTGAAGAGCCTCCTGCCGGATTCCGCGTTCCGGATAGGCTTCACAAACGGGCTTATGAGCGAGAGCATGATAATCTGGTTCGCGATAATGCTGATTTTCACCGTCAGGAAAGTACGTTCCGCAGAATAACGGCAATTTAGATGTGTAATGTTCTTTCGAAACAGTCCACCGGACTGTTTCGGAGGACAGGCTCAACAAAGACAAAGTGTTGCTGTGGGGGAAAACTCTTACGTTTCTCAGACAAACTCCGTTTGTCTCCCCGACCCACACCCCTTTAGCGCTTTTTGGACGTTTAACTGCGCG
>ERZ835980.2168-NODE-2168-length-18668-cov-4.917047_pt1 | contig 18668 bp, 21 predicted proteins | sample MGYA00519943_ERZ835980 | MGnify/ENA primary metagenome ERZ835980 (study PRJEB31850, sample SAMEA3708791) | human gut metagenome | biome: human gut; feature: human-associated habitat; material: faeces | place: China | collected 2014 ... | reverse complement strand
GTTTCCTATGACAATGGTCAGAATTGGGAATCTCTCAATGTGAAAGCTACCGGAGAAATGGGAGCGACAGGTGCCCAAGGCGAAAAAGGCGACAAGGGTGACCAAGGCGAGCAAGGCATTCAGGGTGTCCAAGGTGAAAAGGGCGACAAGGGTGACCAAGGCAAGCAAGGCATTCAGGGTGTCCAAGGCGAAAAAGGCGATGCCGGTGCCGATGGCGCTTCCGGGCAAAATGGCACCAATGGAATTAACGGAAAAAACGGTGTAAATGGTCAAGACGGACAAAACGGTCAGGATGGCAAGGATGGACAGGATGGTACTGCCGGGCGCGGAATAGACAACGCCATGATTGATAACGACGGCTACCTAATTCTTACAATGACCGATGGCACGACCATCAATGCCGGTCTTGTACGCGACACTTCCGCTGTGGCAAACAAAGAAGCAAATGACTCTGCTACGGCAAAATCGCTTGCGACAGCGGCTGTTGGTCTTTCCGGTGCATCTTTGCTATGGAACATTGCAATGCTTGCACTCTCCATCACCATGAAAAGAAAGCACACAACTTTCCACAGATGATACAGTATAAACAATAATGAAGCAGTCTTGAAAGTGCCAAAACACTTTCAAGACTGCTTTTGTCAGGATAACCGATTACTTATTGTTTCTTCTCTTGCAGACAAACCATATCCATAGGATTAACACGCACACCATTCTGCATAACCTCAAAATGCAGGTGGAAACCTGTGCTGTCGCCGGTATTGCCTACATAACCTATAACCTGCCCTGCCGTTACCGCTTCCCCTGCGGTAACGGCAGTTTGCGTCATGTGGGCGTACCGCGTGGACAAGCCCGCGCCGTTATCCAGCAGAACCTGATTGCCGTAGCTGTCGTTCCAGCCACTGACCAGTACCGTACCGCTGTGGGCAGCGAGGATAGGTGTGCCCTCCGGTGCTGGAATATCCGTGCCGCGATGCCCGGCGTTGCCGAAGGCATCCACTTCCCCGAAGTGGCAGGATATATAGGTGTGACCCGGCAACGGCCAGCATAACTCGCCATCCTCGATGATGCCGATGCCGCCGCAGAGGGCAAGCAGCGTAGGGCGCATTTCATCGGAGAGAAGTTCGCGCAATATGTTTTTTTGGTCTTGGGTGAAATTGTACAACTCGGTCAGTTCATCCACGGTTTTGCTGTTGACGGTGATATGCAGGATGTACTCGGTTTGCTGCTCCGGGTCGGGGTCATCCTCGGTTGGTTCGGGGGTGGTGTCTACTTCTTCGACCTCGTAGGTGATCTCGTGCATAGCCCAAAAGGTATCTTGGATGCGCTGCATTTGGGCGGCATTGATAACGACAACATCGCTGTCAGAATTGAGGTTGGTATGTACTGCAAAGATGGCCAGCACCTCCGGCCAGTAGCCTGCCCATGTGTGGCCGTCCTCGTAGTCGTAGGTGATGGTAGTTTCGCTGCACTCCGGGTGGGCAGATACGATGTCATTGATGACCGCGCCGAAGTCGGCGTTGGTGTCGGCTACGATTTCGGCAATAGGGATGCTGTTGGGATCGCCGGATTCATCGGCAAACAAGATGCCCATCGGGGAGCCAATCACCGCCGCAGCCGCGCCTATGACCATCGCCAGCAACAGCACCACGCCGCCCGCGCCAAGCAGCGCCAGCAGCGATTGCGCGGCGCGCCGCACAGTTTGGGAGAGCAGGGCTTTAATTTTGGCTGCGATATAATGAACGCCACGGCTGATTGCTTCAACCGTGGCTTGTTTATTGCTGATTGTGGGCAGCTTGGGTGCGTGGGTAACGATGGGAGCGGTATTGCCCGCCGCTGTGGCAGTCGTCTGCTTTTGCAGATAGCGGCGCACAGCCTCGCGGGTCAAGTGCTGCCGCTTTAAGCGCTGCTGCATTTGGACTCGGCAGCGCGGCGGTGCCGGTGTGGCCGATGACGGCACAGGGGCTTGCAGCGCTGGTGTTTTGGCTGCGATGGCCTTTTGCCGGAAACGCTGCTTTTTGAACATTTCCCTGCGCTCGGTCTGCGTGGGAACAGTGACTTTCTCTTTTTCAGTCGGTTTTGATGCAGATTGGGTGCTGCCCTGCAAGGTGAGATTTTTCCGCTTCTCCTGCATTGCACGAAACTTGCGGTAGCTCATGCGGGCGGTGCTTTTGGCGGTGTTGCCTGTACGGGCAGCCACATTGGAAATGCCCTGCTGCACCTCACCTTGTGCATATTCTTCGGGGGATTCTTGGCGCTGGTCGGCAACACGTTCTCCTTGTGCCTTGGCCCGCATGAGTGTTTTCCGCACAAGCTGTTTGCGTTTTCCTTTAATTTCGGGCATCGTCGATTACCACGTTATCAAGTTGGCGCGTGTATTCCGGGTAGCGCAGTTTTACGGCCTCGTACATATACGGTGCAAAGGAGCAGTCGAACAGGTCATAGGGCGTACAAGATTTGTCATCGTACCCATTCCAAAGGTTATAGGCAAAACGAGTCAGTTTCGTTGTGCCGCTGGTCTGCCATCCTGCGGCCAGCGATTCCGGCTTGATTTCGTCCTTTTCAAAATTGAAACAAGCGTCAATGTTATTCCGAAGTGCGGGTACTGCTGTCAAGATGTAAATCAGTGCGCGGTGGTAGCTGTCCATTGCCTTGCAGCGGTTGAGGTGGGTTAAGTATGCCCTACGGTGGGCAGGGGTCATAAACTTAGGTTCGGTCATGGTGGTGTCCTCCTGCTTTCTTTATATATGAGGTTATATTTTTGAGATTCTAAGGCGGGCGACACCCCGCCTTTTGTTTGTGTAAAATCATGCTCTTAGCGATCTCCGTGGTCGATGGGTTTGATTTTCAGCTTATTGCCATCGCGCTGGAATTGCTCGTACTGTTCAGGAGTGCATTTCATCGGCAACAGGCCGTGCGGCGTGGGGAGAAAGACAACAGGGTTATGATACAGCCTTTCATATAAGAAAACCTGTCTATCAGTCAAACTGATAAAGTCTTCTCCGCCATTGCCGCAGACCACAAAAGAACCTGCAAGAAAATCTGTATGTCCGTAAAGCCGGTTAGGCGGCAAACCGTCAATCTTCCCGGAGTCGTTGCAGATAACGCAAACGCTATCTCTCCACGGACGGCAACATTCAATATCACCGCCGACAAGCTCCTGCAATGCCCTTAATGTGTTGGGAATCGTGCGTTCCTCCGGGTACTTACCGGGCTGTACATACAGCACGCGGATTTCATTTTCACTCATAGGATTCACTCCATTTCACCGGGTTTAGTCGTGAGTAATTTGTAAGTCTTAGTATCCTTGGGCTGTGGGTTGTTGAATGGGATAAGGCTGTTGCCCATCTTGATGATGCCCTCACCGGGCTGGGCCAGCAGCAAGTATTTTCGCTGCGGCTCGGACAGGCCGTACAGTTCTACCACGCTGTCAATGTCCTTGGTTTGGCGCAGCATGACCACAAATTCGGAGTTTGCCAGCATGGCATAGGCGGTGTCATTGGTAAGGCAGTCCTGCACATTTTGCGTGATGCCGGTGGCGTAGGCGTTGTACTTTCTGAATCGCTTCCAACTTGTGTACAGAAAATTGGCGCTCAAAGAATCGCGCAGCAGCAGATAGATTTCATCAAAGTATACCCATGTGGCGGCTTTTGGGTCATTGCGTTCGTTGCTCATCACGGCGGTATTGATGTACTCCAGCATGGACAGCATGGCAACTGGCTTTAGCTGTTCCCCCAAGCTCTGGATGTTGAAGCAGATCAGGCGGTTGCTCATATCCACATTTGTAGGCTGGGCGAACACCTGCATACTGCCGGTTGCGAAAATTTCCAGTGCAAGTGCCAATTCTTTGGAACGGTTGTCGCCCTGACTGTTCAGCGCCGCCCACAAATCCTTGATGGTCGGGCAAGGCGCTGTGTATTTAGATTCGATAAGCGGTTTGTAAATGCTCCTCAATGCGCGGTCAATCAGACTTCTATCTCCGGGCAGAACATTTTCTTTTTTCATAATCTGTTCGCACAGGCTCAACACAAACTCTGCTTTTGCCACATAGGGCGGGATGTCCGTGGATTTGTCTGGCTTAAAGTCCAGTGGATTGAAATAGGTGCTGCTATCCACCGAGATATTGACTACCTCGCCGCCCAACTCCTGCACAAGCGGCGCATATTCATTTTCGGGGTCTACGATATAAAACCGGGCCTTGGTAAAACGCAGATACAGCATAAGGATTTCCAGCTTAACAAACATGGATTTACCGCCGCCGGAGGTGGCGACAACCATCGCATTGCCGTTGACAAGGCTAGTGCGCAGCCCGATGATGAGATTGCCTGTCACGGCGTTTCTGCCGTAACAAATGCCACCCGGTGTGAGAATTTCTTGCGTATTGAACGGTACAAGTGCTGTCAGCGATTTCGTCAGCATCGTGCGCACACTCTCGATGCGGCGCAGACCGTAGGGCATGGCCGTGTCAAAGGCGCGTTCCTGCTGAAAGTACAACTCGGTGAATCGGCAGTTATAGTTCGCCGCCGTGGTTTTCAGTGCATCGGTTTCCAGCACGAGATCTTCCAGTGTGTCAGCAAAGTAGGTGACGGTGAGCAGGCTCAAAAACATCTGCTGGTCGTTCTCCGTCATTTCTTTGCGGATGTTGGCAATGATGCGGTCCTGCTCCTGCGTCCGCTGCGGTACGGAGGAAGTGAAGTCCAGATTTTCCACGGATTTCTTATTGAAACGGACTTTCTCGGCATCGGTTTTCATCTGGGCATTGTCAATTTCCTTGAAAGCATCCTCGGTTTCCACCGGCTCAATGTCGATTGATAACACAATGTATGGCACTTGCTGAAGCAGTGCGGAGATAAACTTATCATCAAGCTGCTGCGGGTACTCGCTGATCGTCATGCACTTGGCATAAAAATCCTCAATTTCAATATGCTTTTTGCAAAAGCGGATGCAGTCCGGGGCGATAGAATCGCGGAAGTCCTGCCCCAGTTTGGCGCAATTATCAAAGTCGAAGTTAAAACGCCCCTCCTCGGAAATGCGGAAAAACTTGTGCAGTACCTCCAGCCGTGCGCGGTTGTCCAGCGGCGTGACGGCACATTCCAAGGCGGAAAATGCAGACAGCAAATGCCCCTGCACCTGTACAAAGCGTTCGCGGGCCTCTTTTACGCCGGGTTTGTTCGTGGACACGATGATGTACTTATGCTGCACCACATTTCCATTTTCGCGGGCGTTGGCCTTGATTTGGCGGTTGCGTTCGGCGCGGAGGGCATCAAAGCCGTCGTTCTCGCGGTGGTACAGCACATCACGGGCAAAGGCTTTTTCATCCATGCGCTGGCTGACGATGCAGACTTGCATCCAGCAATCAGCGGGGATGCCCGCGTAGACCGTGCCAAGCTGCGTTAAAATATTCTGCTTGGCCGCGTCACTCTGCATGGCGTAGTTGATGTCGCTGATTTGCCACATCAAACTGAACACATTTTCCGATTGCCAAACACCGTCTGCATAGATTCTGTCGATGGGGATGCTCTGCTGCACGGAACGGGGCATTTTATAGCTGCCGCGCGTTTTTCGCGTAGATGCGTACTCACTTAGTCTCAATGCTTATCACCTTTTTTCTTTTTGCAATATTTGTTTTCGGTTTTCCATAACCGCCAATCGTTTCTGATAACTGTGCTGTCTATTACAACAAGCAGGAATTTTTCAAAGGTCAGACAGTCATAAGTAAAAAATCCTGCTGCTGCAATCGGCGCAGCGGCCACAATGCAGACCCAGCCCGCCGTTTCATGACCCAACAGCGGGGTCAGCCCCAAATAGACCGCAACTGCCACGGCAATGGCCGCGCCGGAGCAAATCATCTGCCGCAGATTCAGCCCCAAAAAGATTTCCTCTTGGTAATGGCGGATTTCTTTATTTATCGGAATTTGCATATTACAACCCCATCATTTCATGGATAATTCGGTCAGAGCCTTTTATTAGCCCCACAAGTACGAGCATATTGAACACGGTTTCGGCAAGGTAGCTCCACACAATAGTGGCCGCCTCGCCGCTGGCTACTGTCGGCGTACTGACAAACGCCGAGTAAATCACGCAGGCCAGCACAATGACCGCACCCTCTAAGCACACGCCGACATAACTTTTCAAAAACGATATGCCCACGGATTGTGTGCTTTCTCCGGCAAAAGCCGCCAGCGGCAGCGGAGCCAGCGCTGTGTACATATACAAACGGAAGAAGCGGCCATACACGGTAAGGATCATTACAAAGGAAAGCACCGTAATGAACAAGCTGCCGAGAATCGTTACGAGCCATAGCGGTATGCTGGCGAGAAATCCCACATTTTCGATAGCCGTTTGCATTTCTGCGGGCAGCGACACCATAGCTTCTGAGATACCGCCCATGCTGTCGGCCATATCTGTGACGATGCCGTTACAGATGGAAAACACATTCAGCATAATGTCCATGCCATAGCCTACAAGTGCTTTTGCCGCCACAAAGCGGATCAAGTAATGGATCGCAGCTTCGGGGCGTTTTAACTCGTGAAAATTCATTGTGTTTTTGCATAGCGATATAGCAAAGAACAGCACGACCAGTGCATAGCCAATGCCAACCATACCATTGTGCAGTGTCTGCATCACGCTCCACACTGCGCCGCCCTTAAAAGTTTGGGGGCCGGTTGTCACCAGCCCCCATAACTCGCCCAGCTTTCCATTCCATGTGGAAAATGCGTTGTTCAGATTCTCAACGATCCAGTTTTGATTCAAGTTTTCACCCTCTTTCAGATAAAAGAAAACAGCCGACAGAAAGTCTGCCGACTGCATAGCTTAATTAAAAAAATTGTTTGTTATTAGGGTGTCCATTGTAGAAGCAACTGCATCACACACTTCATCAAAGCTGATAGTGGAAGCGTAGTCGAAATCTTTTCGGTAATTATCCCATTGCCTACGCATAATCTCGCTGTTTCGCACCGCTTCCACAATTGCTCTATAATCTTGCAAAATCGAATCAGAGCCTCGCTTACTGGCTGTAGCCATCAGTGCCGCCCCTAAAGCGGGAAAGTCTATATTTTCTGCTTGCAGTTTGGTAAGGATATAGACATCATAATAATCTCTTGGCCGGGTATTCTGGTCACTGCGAGATATTACAGTCTCCAGCTTTTCCGCCAGAATGGTGGCCAAATTGTATGCCATAACTTGAATATGACGATCTTCCAGCATCAACTTGTAGTCATATTGAATTTCGCGTGGTGTGATTTTATCGCCAGTAGTGATGTCCAGCTTTAAGGGAACTGCCATAGGCGGAAAATCGGCTGTCAAAGCTACGCGGTATCCAGTATATTCATCACCCTCCCGGATTTCACCAATGCTTTTGAATGTAAATGTGATGTCATCGTCAACAGGAACGGTGAGAATCTGCTCTATCATTTTTTGGACGGCATCCTGCGTAACTGGATAACCCTTTATGGTTGCATCCATATCCATTGTCGCTCTGGAGTTCAGCCCCACCATAGAGGAAATTAAAAAGCCACCTTTGATAATGTAATTATCCCGATACGGGGATAATGATACCCGCTCCAAGAATCGTTCCAGCATATAATTTTGCAGAACAAGCTGTGCGGAAATCTGGTTTTCTTTCGCCAGCTTTTTCATAATCGCTTTCAGCTGCATAGCGTTTTTCATAATAGTACCTCCAAATAAGGACGCAGCCGTTTTTCTACGCGTAGTTGATGAGCATATTCCGAAAGCAAAGGAATGTTCTTATCTTTACGGCCAGCGTACCGCTTGAATGCATCTGTAATGATCTGAATATCCGTGTGGCTGATGGGCTTTAGAATTTCACATAGGGTTTTTTCTGCATTGTAGGCCCGGACTGTATTTCCGGCAGGGGTGTCAACCAGCGCGATTCCAAGACTGTAATAAGGCTCTTTCTTGCAAGAGCATAAAATTCCCGCTGCTTTTGGACTGGATGTATTATATCCATAGGGAAATGCCATGTGAAACTTGTGTGGTGTCCTGTCAGTCAAATCATGCAGAAACAGTGCGGTATCCAATGCAAATACACCACGCTTATATCGCTCTTGAATGGATACAAATTCATCCTCCCAAACTTCCGGCAGGGTATATACCCCACGGGAGACCTGATCTAATCGGCCTGTATCGGCCAAATATTTCAAGCTTCCGCGTGATATTCCGGCAGAAGAAATCATAGCAGCAGTTACGATGCCATTATTTTGGGAAGCCAACTCTATAATCTTCGTTGTAGAATCCATAGCACACACCTTCTCTCGAATTGACTTTCACGCTAAACATTATACGCTTATTTAGCATAAAAGTCAACGAGACGGCATCGCTTACAGAATCATATCAAGAATATCCTTTGCAAAGTAGATCACCACGCCGCCGAAGAACGTCATAAAGCCTTGCGCCCGCTGGCTGGCATCGTGGCCTTTGAGGGCAAGGCCGATTTGCACGATGCCGAAGCCCAGCAGGATTGCGCCGATGGCTTTGATGGCGCTGAACACAAAGTCGCTCAGATTGTTGATGGTCGTCAGCGGGTCATCTGCAAAGGCAGGCATGGCCATAACAAAAGCAGCGGCAACCACCGTCGCCGCCACAAGATAAAGGCGCTTGATTTTGCGATCAGTCACCTTGGTCGTATTGAGAGAAGCTTTCTTCATTTTCATAATAATTTTCCTCCGGGTGTTTTTCTAAGTAGTCGAGCTGTTCATACATTTCTTCGGTGATTTCGGGTGCTGTCGCTGCGGCAACAGCGTCCATTGTGATAGTGACGGCGTCACCCATATAGTCGGGCGGGATTACATAAGGCTCACCTCCTGCATCGAGTGTATATTTTACATTCGGGTGATGAAGCAGATTATACTTTTTGTCGATGACCGGGTCCTCGCTGCGCATCAGCAGCAGGCACTCATCGTCACGCATACGGCGGATTTCATCGGGCATACACAGTTCACGGCCCGCCGTTTGCAGGCTGTCGCTGCTGCTGCCCCGGCTGCCTTTGCCAATGCTTTGGCTTTTGGTGCGTTCGGTTTCCTTGCCGAGAATTTTGGAAAGATACTCGTATGTACCGTACTCGTTACCGCCGAGGTAAAGCAGGGTGTCACAGTTTCCGATTATGCCTTCCCAATCGTCTTTGAACAGGCTTTTTAGCTGGGCAATGTTCTGCAAAACAATGTCACAGCTGATATTTCGGCTGCGGCACACGGCCAAGATATTTTTGAAGTTCTTGGGCAAGGCAACATTTGCAAACTCGTCCATCATCAGCCGCACATGAACCGGCAGCGCACCGTTGTATTCCGGCGTGGAATCGGCCAGCCGAAAAAGCTGGTCGAAAAGCTGCGTGTAGAGCATGGTGGCGATGAAATTAAAAGTCGTGTCATTGTCGGGCAGCACAATGAACAGCGCCCGCTGCTCCAGCCCCATACGCGGCAGGAACATTTCATCGCGCGAAGTCATTTCCGCAAACTTGCGGGAGTTGAACATGTACAAGTTTGCCGCTGCCGAAATCAAGATGGATTGCAACGTCTTTTTTGCACCTAACATAAAAGATTTGAATTGCAGGACAGCAGGGTGCTGTGGGTCGCGGCGCTCCAGTTCTCCAAACAGCATCATCAAGGGGTTCTCAACCATTTCATTTTCGCTGACTTGGCAGTTCAAAATCATGTACATCAGCGTCGAGAAATTCTGCTCACTGGCGGGGGCTTCGTACATCAGATAGAGAATCAGCGCGGAGATCAGCAGCACAGAAGAATCATCCCAAAACTTATCACCGCCGCTGGGGGCATCCTTGGGTTTGGTGTTGTTGACAATGGCGAACGCCAGCTTGATGGCGTCCTCATCGGTTTCGAGATAGGCCATCGGATTGTAATGGCCTTGAAAATGCACAAGGTCAAGCACTGTCACGCTGATACCTTTCGTTTCCATGATTCTGCCGAGGGTGCGTGTCAACTCCCCTTTGGGGTCCAGAAAAAGATAAGAGCCAATCAGTTGCAGCGCGTTGGGCTTCACATAAAAGCGTGTCTTGCCGCTGCCAGATCCGCCGATTACGATAATGTTGAGATTATGTTTATGCGCATGGCTGTCGGTGCTGAAGCGTACATTCTCGGTCAAGATGTAATTTTCTTTGGAGTCTTTGGTGTTGCGGTACTTGATGTTTAGTCTGTGGGCGCTGCCCCACTTGGCCGTACCATGTTCCGCGCCGGGGTGGCGGTCTGCTTGGTCGAGCATATAGCAGTAGACGGCCAACGGATAAAGCACCAGCACCGCCAGCAGAAATTTTGGAGTGCTGGCGCACCAGCGCAGCATGGATGGGGTGTGCAGAATTTCGGACAACACTGCGGTGATTTCTGCCAGCCCCTGTGCCTGTTCAGTTGCCTGTGCCAGCGCTGCGGCAGTAAACAGCAGCGGTATCAGCAACAGCCCGTACAGAATAATTTCTGTGCGGCGGTCCTTATTCGGGCGCATGATGTTTAGCGGGCCTCATCCCGCTGCGGTGCGCTCTGACCGCGCTGCAAACTGAGTGCCTTTTCCACAGTGTCTCCAATAGTCACAGACAGTTCCCGAATTTCTTCCAGTGTTTTGCGTTCCTCGTCGGGTGGAATGAGGGTGCCCATCCCGTCCAGCGTAGTGGCAGCGGTATCGGGCATCGGCAGGGAAAACCGCCCGCAAAACTCCACCGATACTGCCATAGCCGTTTTTCGTAGATAGGGCGCTTGGGAGATACCCGGCGTGTGCTGCTCTGCGGTTGCAATAACGATTTCGGCGGGCAGTCGTGCCAGCACTTCACGCTGCGGCATGGCCGTTGGGAACACAATCGCGTGTTGCTCGGCATCGTACCCGACAACGTCCTCATTTTGAAAAATGATGTTGACCGGAGAAAGGCGCTCCAGTTCATTGATGGCCTTGTCCATCTGCTCCGGCTTGATTTCAGGAATCGGATACGGCTTATTGCCGTAGGTCATGGACACATCGAAAATTGAGCCGACATTATAATAACCATTGACGCGCACAAGCTGCGGGATGCCTTTTGCCCCTTTGTTTACGCGCCGCCCGAATTTATCCCAGTCTCTGGAGGTCAATACGGCCCGCGCTTGCGGCAGGGTTTGCAGCACAAGTGCTGCATTGCCGGATGTGATATGGCTGCCAAGCCGCCCCCTGCCGTACAGATAGTCAGCAAGGCGCTGGCCATCCTGCACAACTTCCTGCAATGCGGATCTTTGCGCCGCAATGGTTTCTTTAAGTTCGGCTTGCTTTTTGGCTTTCCACTCCTCGATGGGCAATCGCTGTTCGTACATTTATCGCTCCTCCTTCGCAGTAATATCCTGCACTTTTTCCTGCGCCTGTTCTGCCTTCTGCGCTGCATTTTTCAGTGCCATAATTGTGGCTCGCACAGATGGGCGTGGGTCAATATCCAAAGGATTCTTCCCGCGCGTCAACAAGCTGTCGCCGGATTGACGGCGGGTTGGGTCTTTTTTTCGGTCTGCCGTAGTGACCTTGGGAATGGCATATCCCAACTGCTCATGCGGATATTTCGTTGAGCGTCTTTATGGCGCACCGCCATGTGTTCCACACGCGGGCCGTATTTGACCGTGTAGCCCATGTTCTGCAATTCGAGAATAAAACCATCAAAGCTGTCGGCGGCAGCAATAGCCTGTTCCACATCTTTGCGTACCATACCTCGGATGGTCGGCTTGCCGGCCTGACCGCTTAGCCACTCGTCATAAGATTTTCCCTTGCCGTCCGTTTCGATGACGGACAGCCGATTTTCTCGGCAAAGTTCATCCGATACCTGTCGGATTCCGTGGTAGTAGGTGTCAAAGTTGTTGCGGAACATTTTTCCGTCCGCATAGGATACCGAATTGACGACTATATGATTGTGCAGGTGTCCTTTGTCCAAATGGGTGCTGACCGTACACTCAAACCGATCCGCAAGAAACCGCCGTGCAAATTCACAGCCAATCTCGTGTACTTGGTCGGGCGTGGCTTCACCGGGGCTGAAACTTTGGATGATGTGGTAGGCCAAAATATCACCCTCATCCATCGGTTGATTCCAGCGTTTCTTTGTGCGGTACATTCTGCGGTAAGCAGTGGCCGGGTTACATCTGAACCCCGTCACATATAATTGATGCTCGGTTTTGTTTTGATTCTGTGTGTAGGATAATAGCCGGTTCAAATCATCTGCGCTGAATTTTTCTGTCTTTTTAGGGTTACTGGTATAGTCCAAACATCTTTGCAGATGATGCCTGACGGGCTTTATCTTGGTGTAAGCCATATCAGAGCGTGTCCTCCACATAATCCCATGTCTTTTCCAAAAGGTTCAGGGCTTTTTCTAATTGGTCAGTGGTAACCTTTCCGGTGGCATTGACCACATGGGCAATCTGATTGAGGTTATTGCCGTAGGCCGAAAGCTGTAGCAATACCTTTTTGTAGCTATCAGGCGGGCGCGGGTGGATCGTAATATTCATCAGCGCCAGTCGGATATACTTTTCTCGGCATATCCCTGCTGTCGCTGTATCCTGCTCCAGCTTTGAAAGTTCAGCATCGTTCAGATGAACAACAACGCGGTTATTTCTTTTGCGAATAGGAATCCCCCCTATAAAATCTGGACATAAAAATAGTGCATCGCGGTTGGGCGATGCACTTAGGCACATATTCAATTTACTTTTGTGGTTCAATCAGTTTGTAGGCCGGTGAGAGAATCAAGTCGTACCGAGCTTGTAAATAGCGTGAGTAAAATTGCTTTTGCAAATCGGAAATTACAGGTGTGCCATCAATGAAAGCTGCGATTTTTTCCATATCAATTTTTGGGAAAACACGTTCCAATGCAGCATTGCAGTCATCGTTTTCCGCACGGGTGATAAAATCGTAGTAATTGATCTTCCGTCCGTTCAGTTTTATAGCCGAGGTAGGAAATTGGAACACCCGTGCATGAAGTTCTGCTTCATTGGTAAGCACAGCTTGCATGACGTTTTCATCTGCCTGTGGAAGTAAGCAGCTACCGCAATCGAAAACAGGGGCAATTTCTGTTCTGTGGGTCTGGTCGTCGTAAAGAAATCCCCAGTTTCCATTGTGGCGGTCAAAATTTCCGAGCAGCGCATCCACGATAAAGACATTCCAGAAATGCTCCCGCAATTCTACCGGCGATACATATTGCTGCTTGTCAATGGTGTCCATCACATCTTCCAGTTCCGTGCCGCTGCCGTTGCTATCAGAGTCGAGAATTGTGTTTTTGATAGAGCAGAAGTCGAACAGGCGCTTGCTGCCTGGTGCAAAGTCCTTGCAGGCACAGACAACTTTTGTTTTGCCTTTAATAGAAAAGGTTACAAGTTCGGTTTTCTGCGCGTTGATTCCAATTAGATTGAAGATGCTGCTTGCAAGGTGTTCACTAATGCAGCTATTGGTGTACGACAAGTTTGTGGGCTTTCGTTCCCCTGACGGGGGAAATTTCAGCATATAAATCCCGCCGCCATATTCAACGGCAATCTTGCTGCCGTTTGCTCCATTGTAAGCTCTACCGGGAACAATGGGGCAGTTTGTAAAATCAGTCATAGCTTTGCTCCATACAAGTATTTCTTTCGCAGGTAGTCTGCGTGTTCGTGGGTAATGCTTCTTTCATTGATTTCTGCCATGTTGATGCTGCCATAAAGTTCACCCCATAAACAGTCCAACAGGCTGCTGTGATTTTTGATTCCGCTTTTATACGCATCCAAGTCGTGCTGCAAATAGTCCGGCAAGCCATACTCGTAGGCGCGTTCACGTTCGGTTTGGCGGATGCCGTCCTCCGTCAACTGCTCCATAGAAACTCCCAACACCTGCGACAACTTATAGACCGTTTCGGCAGAGCATTTTTCGAGTTTTGTTTTTCCGCTGCAAATATCACTGAGCGTCGGGTGCGGAATTCCCGCTAGCACAGCAAGTTTATACTTTGTCATGCCGCGCTTGGCAAGTAAATCTTCTATAACCATTGTTTCCGCCTCCTTACTTATATTATATCGGTACGCCGAAACAATAGCAATAGCCAATTTTCAAAGTTCATAGAAATGCAAATATTTTCGCAGCGGGAAATTTATATTTCAGAAAGCGGAAGCAGGGGTCTTAATTTCTTAGGACAACATTACGCAGCCAATGCGTTGGTAAAATTCGCAAAAGATATTCTTGCTGGTCTAAAGTATTACCGACGTAAAGGGGTTGACGGAAACTCCGAAATCTATACATATCCCGGCGCTTGGAGAGAGGTGATTTCCACCTATGAATCTGCCAATGCCGGACCTCGCTGGGAAACAGCGGATGAAATGCTTTTAAATATCACTTCATACACAAGCAAATATATGAAACTCACCTTAGATGATTATATAAATCTGCACATGAAAGACATCACCTACAATTGCGACAGCAGAGGCAAAAGAAACGCCTGATGTCACCGACTCTTGATGCGATGCTCTATGTAGCCATTGTCAACGAACAGACCAATAATGTCTGTTACCGTAAATGTTTGGCTTTGTAACCGATATTTCCAACTTAGCAATCATGTCACAAGAAGGTACTGCGATGTGCATCGTGGTCCAAATACCAAATATTATCGAAAACGAATTGAAGAAGTTAAGAAACAACAGACCGAGGAAATCGTAAAGATGTTAATGAATCAGCTAGGAAATAAAGACGCGCCATAAACTAAAATTGGGTGTCAGAACATGAAGATTTGTACGATTATTGGCGGCATTGACGGCGTAGGAAAATCCAGCCTGCTCGGAGTTCTCGGAGCCGTGCGAACGGATTTGGGATTGGTTGTCGACGAAAAGGAAAAAGCAGCCTCAGAGCGCATTGAGACTGCTTTGAAAGATGAAATCAATTTTAGCTATGAGACTACTCTGCATGAAGAGTTCTCCAAGGAACTGTGCCGTAGAGCCAAGGATGCCGGATACACTGTTCGTCTATATTATGTTGCCTTGGACCCCGTTGAAGAAAATCTTCTTCGCATCAAGAATCGCGCAAAGAACAGTGGGGCAAATACTATCCCACAAGAGGTACAAGTTCAATACGTTCACAGATTCGATAACATAACCGCGATTCTTTCGTGTTGTGATTGTGCCGATTTCTACGACAACTATAATGGATTTGCTCTTGTTGCGAGAAAGATTGATAGGTGTATAGAGCCTATTGGTGATTATCACCCACAATGGATACAGAGGCTTTATCGTGCTGATAGGGCCTCCCAACAAGAAATGAGGGCAAAAGTTAATTGCTCTTAAAGCGGTTGCAGAACGACACATAGAATGATATAATTATGTCATCGAAAGGGAAAACAGAAGAACCGCGTAGATAAGAGACTTGTATAGAGTTCTATCGCGCATTGTTTGTTAGCACCGGTTATCTTACTTATTCCCAAAAGATTGGACACTTATCTGTAAAACCATAGCTGTAAACCATTGATAATTCAAAATAAACCGTGCATTAACAAGATTTGTAGCGCTTTTACATCGTTTACAGTTTAATACTTTACAGAACCCCGCACAATTCCAATAAAAGAACGCAGACACGCTGTTTTTGCAAAATAGTGTGATTCTTTGTTTTTCGTACAATTCACTGCTCGGCTGTTTGTGGTAGACCTGCGTATAAATTACCAGTGTGGTGCTGGGCTGGGCGTGGCCCGTTTCGGCGGCCAATGTGGCAGCATCAATGCCGCGGGCAGGGTCCTCTTTCGTGGTCGTTAGGTGGCGGCCTTTGTCCACGATGCGCAGGGGCTTGTCAACCTGCTTCGACAGCGCTTTGAGCGCATGGCATCAAGCCGTTGGTGCCGATGGCGGGAAGCGGTCGTCCCCTGAAACAGAAAAAGTATCGGAATTGCCATCAGACCTCTGTGTGCTTTGAGCACGGCAGGGGTCTGTTTTTTTGTGTGCAGACGCTTTCCTGAAAGAAAAAAGCGTGGTATACTGAATGCAGCAACGCAGAGGCTGTAAGAGATAAAATTCGTTCTTAAAACTGCGTTCGTTCGTTATGTAAAACAATTTTGACACTTGAAATTCCTTCGTGTAAAAGCAATTTGATAGACAATAGAGGTGCAATGTGGCAAGATGTTCCCGAAAGACTAACTATTAAAAGTCAAGCCCCAAAACAAAATTTTCGAGAGAAATTTTAAGGTGGTAAAAATTGGTATAGCAAACAAGAGCATCCGTTGTCGGATACTCGCTCCGTATAAAATCGCACGCTTAATAATCAGCTAAGAAGGCTTTCCCAGAACGCTGCATAGCAAAAATAAGCCTTACCAACTTTTTAGCAGCATGAGAGATGGCAACATTGTAATGCTTTCCCTCAGAACGCTTCTTTTCAAGATAGGCCGAGAATGTAGGACACCAAAGGCAAACATATTTGGCGGCATTGAAAAGAGCATATCGCAAATATCTGGAGCCACGCTTTTCCATGTGAGCATAACAGTTTTGCAGTTGCCCTGACTGATATGTAGATGGAGAGAGTCCAGCATAAGCCAGCAGCTTGTCTGCGCTTGCAAAGTTGGAAAAATCTCCAACTTCAGCAAGAATCATTGCACCCATATGTCGGCCAATACCGGGGATTGTAAAGATGGGAGAATCCATCTGAGATGTAATCTTGTCAATTGCGGATTCTACCTCAGAAATTTCTTTGTCCAGCTCGCGGATGAGAGCAATCGTGTGTTTCAACTCCATAGACTTAGCAGGCATTTTCGAGCCAATGGAGACCCCTGCGGCTACTTGGATTTTCGCGGCTTTAGACTTGGTATAACGACCTTTAGAGGCGGTGCAAAGAGTCTCAGCGAGTTCTTCAGTATTAGCGTTTGCGATATAGCTTGCACCCGGATAGTTGCTCAGCAGTGCGTATACAACAGCGATGTGCAGGCTTGAGACCAGCTTTTCGAGCTCCGGAAACAGAATATTCACTAACCGCGCAACGGAGCTTTTCAGCTTGGCGCGCTCTTTTACCTTATCAAATCTGTATCTGGTTAGTGACTTTAGCTCTTCATTGTGGTATGCTGTATTTGAGTAGGACTTGAGGTCCACATCAGACATGAGCATCATTGCAATGGTACGCGCGTCTATCCGATCTGTTTTGGTTCTTCGCAGGCTGAGACTTTTCCGGTAGAGGTTCGTGTGCAGAGGGTTAATGACATAGGTTGCCAGGCCGCTGTCTAAAAGAAACCCCAGCAGATTGTAGCTGTAATGTCCTGTGGCTTCAAGCCCTACTTTTATTTTGCTTTCACCTTGGGAACAGCTTTGGATTCTTGAAAGAAGCGTCTCAAAACCGATGCGGTTATTGGCAATGGTAAATACATCTGCCAAGACCGTTCCTTCCGAGTTGAGGATAAAGCAATCGTGCTTGTCCTTTGCAACATCGATACCAACAAAAATCATTTCTTTTTACCTCCGGCGTTTTATTTTACAGTGCTGCTTAGAGCCACACCTCTTTGCTATGTAACCTCGTTCTATATAAACCGTCTGGCGGTATCTAACTGATTAACACTAAAAACAAAGAGCCGTGGTTGGAGCCTTTCGGAAACCGTCTTCGGTAGGAGGTTTAAACCAATCCACAGCACCTTGTCTATTGTAGCATTTTGTCCTTGGAGAGGGACTTTAATAACTACTACTTTATAATACGAGGTAGGTTTTCTATGGAATTCGGTATTGTAGGTATCAAGTCGTTGATTGGGCAGAGGTCTAAGAAGTCCGGCAAAGAGCTGAATGCGTACATCCTGCATCTGGTGCGGGACAATCCCCGCGATGAAGGTTTGCAAGGCCATGAAGTCCGCCAGCAGTTCGTTGACGCCAATCTCATGGCCGAGGACATCAAGAAGCTGGGCGGTTACTCCATGCTGGTGGGCGCTCGCATTGATTTGAGCTATGACGAGGGCGGTTTTGTGGATTCTATCCGTGTTCTGCCCAACGTTCCCGCCAACAAGTGAAAGGCACCCCGCAAGATAACACGTTTGTAGCTGTGGAAGGATGTGGGTTGGTTTGGCTACAAAAGTTAAAACGCTGCGTCTGCCGGAGGACGTCTGTCAGACGGTGGAATCATTCCCCGGTGAGAACTTCACCGAAAAATTCGTTGCTGCGGCCCGGCTGCTGGGCCGTGACCGGGAAAGGCTGATTAAGGAAAACGCCATTCTCGAGGAAAAGCGCAAACAGCAGTATGTAAAGCTGTGCGACATGGACAAACTGCTGCGCAAGCGCGACAACATCCAGCGCGGGCTGGAGGAAATTGGTTGGAGGATGTCCGATGTGGTTCATATTTGCAGGACCGTGAGCGAAGCTGTAAACGAATGGACCGCACAGGACACTTCAAATAAAGACGCTTAGGACTATGGTTGGAAAGGAGGTCTGTTGCTATGATTCCTGTTGTAGCTATGGCGGGTGATGCTGCTGGTACTGCTACCGCTGCTTCTTTGGTTACTACTGTGACCGATATGGCCGGTACTATGCTGACCACGATTGCGGATAACCCGATGCTCGGTGTGTTTATCGGTGTGCCTATTGCGGGCGCAGTCATTAGTCTGGTCGGTAAGCTGATGCGCCGTCATTGATCTCTTTTCCCTATAAGCAAGGCGTCCCGCCCTTCCCTTCACCTCAGGGCAGGGCGGGACGCTTCTTTTATATGTCGGGGTCTCCCGGTTGGAGCTTGTCAAGATGTTCAGCGGGTTC
>ERZ835980.2155-NODE-2155-length-18777-cov-6.777267_pt1 | contig 18777 bp, 18 predicted proteins | sample MGYA00519943_ERZ835980 | MGnify/ENA primary metagenome ERZ835980 (study PRJEB31850, sample SAMEA3708791) | human gut metagenome | biome: human gut; feature: human-associated habitat; material: faeces | place: China | collected 2014 ... | reverse complement strand
GTAAGGCGGAGCTGGTGTTCACCGACGACCACGGCGCGGAGCTGAGCCGCCAGACGGTCTACGACTTCACCGGCCCCGGCGTGTTGCAGGCCATGCACAACCGGGACGACTCCATCTTGTCCTTCGCCCGCTGCTGCTTCGCCTACGCGCTGGACGTGAAGCAGGACGTCTGGTTCTCCTCCAAGGACACCATCTCCAAGGACTACGACCAGACGTTCAAGCTGCTGTTCCAGAAGGTGTTCGACGAGGAGTACCGCGCTGCCTTTGAGCAGGCGGGTCTGCATTACCGCTACGCCCTCATCGACGATGTGGCCGCCAAGGTCATCCGCTCCTCCGGCGGCATCATCTGGGCGTGCAAGAACTACGACGGCGACGTGATGAGCGACCTCATCGCCGCCGCCTCCGGCTCACTGCCCATGATGACCAGCGTGCTGGTGTCACCGGACGGCAATTTCGAGTACGAGGCCGCCCACGGCACGGTCACCGACCATTTCTACCGCTGGCGCAAAGGGGAAAAGGTGTCCACCAACCCGCTGGCGACGCTGGCTGCATGGTCCGGCGCCCTGAAAAAGCGGGGCGAGCTGGATGGCAGCGCCGCGCTGGTGCATTTTGCCGACTGTCTCTATCAGGCGGGACTGGACGTGTTCGAGGAGGGGTATCTCTCCGAGGATCTGGCGTCCCTGTGCGACCCCGGCGAGCTGAAGGAGATGCCGGACAATGACCGGCTTATCGCCCTGATCCGCGGGCGGCTGGAGACGCTGCTGGCATAATGACAAGGAAAAGGACGGCGGGCTTTGCCCGCCGTCCTTTTATGTTCGTTTCGTTCCCGCCACCTGATACATCCGTTCATCGGATATACAGATATCCACATCGCAGTACGGTGCCAGCAGGGCGCGCAGCTCGTCCTCGTGCATCAGCCCGTTGGACACGGGGTGCGCCGCGCCGCTGTGGTGGCCGTCGATGGCCGCCCGGCTCATGCCGTGGGCCACGGACAGCCGCCCGCCGGGCTTCACCAGTCCCGCAAGCCGTGCGATGAGCCGCGCCGGGTCAGGGAAGTGGGGGAACGCGTTGTACACCATGACCACGTCGAATGTCTCCGGAAACGCTGTCTCCTCCACGTCGCCGCACAGCACCTGCACCCGCGGCTCCCCGGCAAACTTCTCCGCCGCGATCCGCGCCATCTCCGGGGAGATGTCGATGCCTGTGACAACGGCGCCCCGGGCCAGATAGTCGGGGAACAGCACGCCGGTGCCGCAGGCCACATCCAGCACGCGCATGCCGGGGCCTACCCCCGCGTTGTCCAGAATAGCTTGTATCACCGGCTCATGCCGCACCATTCCGGCGTCCCAGTCCGGTGCGCACCGGTCAAAAAACGCGATGACGTCCCGCTTGTCGATCATTCCCGTGCCCCCTCTCCATTTTCTCTATCCTACACGGCGGCGCGCCGCCGCGCAACCCCCGCAGGGGGATAAAAAGAGCCGGACACAGCTGTGCCCGGCTCTTCCGTTCATTCCAGTATAATCCAGTTGTCCTGCTTTTCCGTGACATAGCCCACGGCGGCCGCGGCGGGGATGCTGTCCCGCAGCTCCCGCAGGCAGGCGTCCGCGTTCTCCGCCGCCACGGCCATCAGCAGGCCGCCGCTGGTCTGGGGATCGTACAGCAGATCCTGCATGGTGCGGGAGACGCCGTTCCGGACGGTGACGCCGGCCTCGGCGTACTCCCGGTTGCGGTAGGCGCCGGCGGGGAGAAAGCCCATGTCTGCCAGCTCCCACGCCTCCGGGTGGAAAGGTACATCCGCCGCACGGAGGTGGACGGTGCAGCCGCTGCCCTGCGCCATCTCGAAGCTGTGGCCCAGCAGGGCGAAGCCCGTCACGTCGGTGCAGCTGTGGACGCGATATTTTACCATGATGTCCCGCGCCGCCTTGTTCAGCGTGGCCATCTGGCGGTAGATGCGCTGCATCACCGCCTCGTCCGCCAGCCCCGCCTTGGCGGCGGTGGTCAGGACGCCCACGCCCAGCGGCTTTGTCAGCAGCAGCACGTCGCCGGGCTTTGCGCCGCTGTTGGTCAGGATTCTTTTGGGATGGACGAAGCCGGACACGGCCAGACCGTAGATCGGCTCCGCGCCGTGGATGGTGTGGCCGCCGGTGATGATGGCGCCGGCCTCGTAGGCCTTGTCGTAGCCGCCCCGCAGCAGCTCCTGCACCATGTCCTGGGTCATGGACTCCGGCAGGCACAGGATATTCAGCGCCAGCTTCGGCTCGCCGCCCATGGCGTAGACATCGCTGATAGCATTGGCCGCGGCGATCTGCCCGTACAGGAAGGGATCGTCCACGATGGGCGGGAAGAAGTCGGTGGTCTGCACCAGCGCCGTGTTCTCGTCCAGATAATAGACACTGGCGTCGTCGGAGCGGTCGTAGCCCACCAGCAGCCGGGGGTCGCTGTGGGTGCGGAAGCCCTCCAGCAGGTGGACCAGCGTGCCGGCACCCACCTTGGCGCCGCAGCCGGCACAGGACGCCAGCTTTGTCAGTTTGACCTCCGTTTCCATGGTCAGCCCTCCGTTTCGTCGATGTGATACACCGTGGTGTAGCCTGTGCCGTTCCACGCGGCTACCTGCTCCACGTCCTGAGCGGCCTCGCCCTCCGGGCGGAGCCAGCGCTCCTCGCAGCGGACGCAGGTGCCGCAGCTGCTGCTGAGATCCCGGGGCACGGGCATGACCCGGCAGGGGATGCCGGCCCCGTCGCACAGCTGCTTGTAGCGGGTGGCGCCGAAGTGGGAAAAGAACGTGGCAAAATAGGTCATTTTGTAAATGTCAGCGTCCACTCGCCGCCGTTTTCGGCGGTGGTGACCTTGTAGCCCATGTGCTGGGCGTAGCGGGTGGTGTTCTCCCGGGAGGCGTGGTTGTCCACGATGATCTGATAGCTGTCCTCGCCGGTGGACATGGCGCTGCGCAGCAACACCACGGGCTCAGGGCAGGAAAGGCCGCGTGCGTCAATGGTTTTCATAGTTCGTTCCTCCTTACGCTTTCTTCTTGAAGGTGTTCAGGCAGCCGATGAGGGCCACCACCACAAGGCCGATGACCACGGCGAGCTTACCGGCACCGGTGGGGCCGGCGGCACTGGAGGCCAGGCCGAAGTTGTGGGCAAAGGCAGCGCCCACGATGAGACCCAGTACCGTCACGGCGCTGTCGGCATTGCCCTCGCCGGACAGCACCAGCTGGCGCAGGGGGCAGCCGCCCAGCAGCACGCAGCCGAAGCCCGTCAGCACCATGCCCAGGCAGTTCCACAGACCATCGGTGTGGGCCACGGGCTGATCGGCGAAGCCCAGATGGAAGAACGTGGCGTCGCTCACGCCGTTGAGGATCAGATTGCAGGCCAGTGCGCTGACCAGAATGGCGCCGAAGCCCATGAGCAGCTTGGGCTCGCGGAACAGCACCACGTCACGGATGCCGCCCACCATGCACAGGCGGGTGCGCTGGGCCAGACCGCCCACGATAAGGCCGGCGGCAAGGCTGATGAGGATGGGCGCGTGCTTGGCGCCGGGGCCGCCGCCGGCTTCCGTGAAGAAGATGAAGGCAGGTGCCGCCACCAGCAGGATGAACACAACGACCTGAATGGCGGGGAACAGGACGCCGTCCAGCTTGCTCTGGACGTAGGTGCGCTTCAGGGAGTAGCCGCGCTTCAGGAAGAACACGCCGGCCAGGATGCCGATGACGAAGCCCAGCAGACCCAGCAGGGCGTTGAGGTCACCGCCGGCCAGACGCAGGATCATGCGGAACGGGCAGCCCAGGAACATCAGGCAGCCGATCATCACGAAGAAGCCCAGCACGAAGCGGGTGACAGGCGCGCTGCCGCCCTTGGCGGAGAACTCCCTGCGGTACAGGGCCACAATAAAGCTGCCCAGCACCAGACCGATGATCTCGGGCCGGATGTACTGCACAGCGGCAGCGCGGTGCAGGCCCAGACCGCCGGCGGTATCCCGCAGGAAGCAGGCGATGCAGAAGCCCATATTGGAGGGGTTGCCGAAGTAGACCAGCAGAGCGGCAATGACGCCGATGATGAGACCGGCGATGACGATCTGCCATCTTTCGCGTTTGACATTCATGTGTGATTTTCTCCTCTTTAATATAATGTGGTCTTATCGTACCACCGGACACAAGGAAAAGTCTAATAGCAATTATTGATGATTCCACTGAAACTATTTGATTTTCGAATAAATGTGTGATAAGGTTTGGAAAAAGGGAGGGATACACATGGAGCGCATCTATCTGGACAATGCCAGCACCAGCTTTCCCAAAGCGCCGGGTGTGGCGGAGGCCATGTACGACTATGTGAAGAACTGCGGCTGCAACGTCAGCCGCGGCGGCTATGACGAGGCCTATCGGGCGGAGGAGCTGGTGCTGGACACCCGGCAGCGGCTGACCCGCCTGTTCCACGGCCCGGACTGCCGCAACGTGGTGTTCACCAGGAACATTACCGAGAGCCTGAACGTGCTGATGAAGGGCCTGCTGCACAGCGGCGACCATGTGCTGGTGTCCGCCATGGAGCATAACGCCGTCATGCGGCCCCTGACCCAGCTGACGGCACAGGGCGTGACCTTTGACCGGGTGCCCTGCGCATCGGACGGCAGCCTGTACACGGAGGAGCTGGAAAAGCTGCTGCGGCCGGAGACGAGAGCGGTGGTGATGCTCCACGGCAGCAACGTGTGCGGCACACTGCTGCCGGCGGCGGAGGTGGGGGCGTTCTGCCGCGCCCACGGACTGCTGTTCGTACTGGACACCGCCCAGACGGCGGGGGCGTTTCCCATCGACATGGAGGCCATGCGCATCGACGCGCTGGCGTTCACCGGCCACAAGGGGCTGCTGGGGCCCCAGGGCATCGGCGGCTTCATTCTCCGACCGGAGCTGGCGAGGCGCATGGAGCCGCTGCTGTCCGGCGGTACCGGCAGCGTCAGCCATCTGGAGGAGATGCCCGCGTTCATGCCCGACCGCTTCGAGGCGGGGACGCTGAACCTGCCGGGCATCATGGGGCTGCACGCGGCGCTGGTGTGGCTGGAGCAGGAGGGCATTGACCGCATCCGCAGCCACGAGCTGGCGCTGACGGCCCGGTTTCTGGAAGGGCTGCGGGACATCCCGCGTCTGCGGGCCGTGGGCCGGGAGGGCATACAGGACCGCGCCGCCGTGGTATCGGCGGCGTGTGAGAGCGTTGACCCCGCCTTTCTGGCGGACGCGCTGGGCCGGGAGTACGGCGTACTGACCCGCGTGGGGCTGCACTGCGCGCCCAGCGCCCACAAGACGCTGGGCACCTATCCCGCCGGGACGGTGCGGTTCTCCTTCGGCCCGTGGAACACGGAGGCCCATGTGGACGCGGCGCTGGCGGCGCTGCGGGAGCTGAGCGGGAGGGCCGTATGGAACTGAAGCAGCTGCAATCCTTCTGTGCCGTGGTGCAGTACCGCAGCTTTACCAAGGCGGCGGAGAAGCTGTACCTCTCCCAGCCCACAGTGAGCACCCACATCCGCCAGCTGGAGGAGGAGCTTGGCTCCAGGCTCATCGTGCGCACCACCAAGTCCATTGAGGTGACGCCCCGGGGGCAGGAGCTGTATGCCTGTGCCTGCGGCATCGTACACCTGCGGGACGACCTGCTGCGCAGCTGGAACGACGAGGACCAGCAGGTCATCCGCATCGGCGCGTCCACCATCCCATCGGCGTACATCCTGCCCCAGATCCTGCCGGCGTTCCGGCGGGAGCATCCGGCCCCTCAGTTCCATGTGTTCCAGAGCGACAGCGAGGGTATCGTGGAGGGTCTGCTCACCGGCGCCTTCGACGTGGGGCTGATCGGCGCCCGCATCCACAAGGAGGCGCTGGAGCTGACGCCGTTCTATGAGGATCACATGGTGCTCATCACGCCGGTAAACGACCACTTCCGGGAGCTGGCGGCACGGGGCGTCACCATGGAGGACATCTGCCGGGAGCCCATCCTCCTGCGGGAGAAGGGCAGCGGCAGCAAGAAGTGCATCTCCACCTACCTCCAGCAGATGGGGGTGGAGGAGAGCCGGCTGACGGTGACGGCGCGGCTCAACGACCAGGAGTCCATCAAGAATCTGGTGGCCGGCGGACTGGGCGTATCCATCATCTCGGAAAAGGCGGCGGAGGACGCCCGGGATGCCGGGCGGCTGCTGACGTTCGAGCTGCCGGACGGCGGGGCGCGGCGGGCGCTGTACGCCGCCTGCCGCCGGGGAGCGCCGGTGAACCGACAGACCCGGCAGTTCCTGGATTTCGTCATCGGCTTTTACCGGTGAAAGCGCGGCGGGGACAAAGGATGGCGGATATGGCGAAAAAAAGAAAATTTCGTCTTGCAAAAAAGAGAAAACGGTGATACAATCCCACTCGAATAGGGAATATGACCGCGGAAAGCCGCAGAAATGCGGCTTTTCCAAAGATGAATGGTTAGCTTGCTCTAACCATTTTTTTGCAGGGGCGAGTTAAATGGCTTTAACAATGGAGGAACTCGGATATGCAGGAAAAGATCACGCTCTCCGGTGTGCCGGAGACCATGCTGCAGACGGTCTATGCCAGGGCGCGGGAAAGCAGCGGGCGCGGCGCCATCCGCGACCCCAAAGCGGAGGAGCTGATAGGACGGCTGGACTACGATTTCTCCCCTGCGGAAAAGGACGCGCCCATGCGCAGCGGCGTCATCGCCCGCACCATCGTGCTGGACCGGCTGGTGGGAAAGTGGCTGGCGGCACATCCCGGTGCAGTGGTGGTCAATATCGCCTGCGGACTGGACACCCGGTGCTACCGGATGAGCGGCTATGCCCACTGGTACGATCTGGATCTGCCGGAGACCATGGCGGTGCGGGAAAGGCTCCTGCCGGCGGAGGGCGCGATCTCGCAGATCGCCATGTCCGCCATGGAGGACTGGGGCGGCGCCATCCGGGAGCAGGACGGCCCGGTGCTGGTCATCATCGAGGGGCTGACCATGTACCTGTATCAGGAGGACGTGCAGCGCATCTTTCAGGTGATCGCCAGGCGGTTCTCACAGGCCGACGTGCTGGTGGAGACCATGAATCCCATGGTGGTGAAGCGGTTCAGAGAGAAGTCCATCGACGCCAGCCACGCCCGGTTCACATGGGGCGTGAAGAACGGCGCGGCGCTGGCGGCGCTGCTGCCGGATTTCCGGCTGGTGGAGGAGCACAGCCTGACGGAGGGCATGGCGGCGTTCGTGCCCATATACAAGGTGTTGGATAAGCTGCCCGCCGTGCGGAACATCTCCAATATGCGTCCATGGAGCTGCTCCACGCAAGACTTGTCCGCACGTCTACCTGCGTGGACGGATGCCGATGCGACTACACCATCTGCGGCGACAGGGACCCGTATCTCAAAGCGCATCCCGAGTACCAGGACGAGGCGGGGTACAGGCGGAACAAATAGAGATATTCAAGGACAGGAGGCTTTGTTATGAGGATTCTGGTATTCGGCGCGGGCGTGCTGGGCTGCAACCTGGCAAGAGATCTGTTCCGGGCCGGGAAGGACGTGACGCTGCTGGCGCGGGGCAGCTGGGCGGCGGAAATACAGCAGAACGGCCTGCGCATCAAGGATAAGTTTTCGCCCCGGATGTCGGTGAGCCGCGTCCCGGTGGTGACGGAGCTGAAGCCGGAGGACGTGTACGATGCCATCTTCGTCGTCCTGCGCTACACACAGCTGGAGGCCATTCTGGATACGCTGCGGGCCAACGGGACGAAGAACCTCGTCTTTGTGGGCAACAACGTAAGCGCGGGCGCGCTGGCCGCCTCGCTGCCGGAGAAAAATGTGCTGTTCGCCTTTGCCTCCTCGGCGGGGCACCGGGAGCGCAGCTATGTGGCGTCTGTCGACCTGAAAAAGATCACCATCGGACAGCTGGCGGGCGCACCCTCCCAGGAGACACTGATCGGACAGATCTTCGGCGGCACGAAATACAAGGTGACCTACGAGCCGAATATGGGGGATTACCTCCTGTGCCACGCGGCGTCCGTGCTGCCGGTGACCTTCGCCTGCTACAAGACCGACGGCGACCTGAAAAAGCTCAAGGGCGACACGGCCTATCTGAGCCGGCTCATCGACGCCAATATTGAGGGCTACCGCGCCATCAGGAACGCGGGGCACGCCATTCTGCCTGCGTCGGACGCGGATTTTGAGGGCGCCGCCTACCGCAAGACCTGTCTGCGGTTTTTCAAGCTCATGTGCGCCACGAGCCTGGCCAAGATCTGCGCCTCTGACCACGCCATGAACGCGGTGGACGAGATGAGCGCGCTGAACCGGGATCTGAAGCGGTTCTTTGACGAAAACGGCGGGACGTATCCGGTGTGGTGCCAGCTGGAGCGGGAAGCCGGGAGGTATCTGCGATGAAGGAGCTGATCCTGAAAACGGTCATCGAGGGACTGGGGCTGGGCGTGCTGCTGGTGCTGGTCTGCGCCGTGGGCATCCGGAAGGGCGCCGTAGGCATGGTGCATCTGTACAGTCCGGAGGTGCAGGACCGGTGCGTGAAGCTGGGGCTGACCACTCATGAGCGCATCCGGCGGAACGCGCTGCTGTTCAAGGTGATCTGCGTTCCGGGTTACCTTGCCTATGTGCTGGTCTGCGCCTACGCGGTCAACGGCGCCCGGGACTTTACGGCGGGCTTCTGGCAGATGCTGGTGATGCTGTCCGTCATGAATCTCATTGACCGCTTCCTGATCGACGACTACTGGGTGGGACACACCAAGGCATGGGCCATTCCGGGCACGGAGGATCTGAAGCCGTACATCACCGGAAAGGACAGGCAGAAGAAGTGGCTGTTCGGCACGGTGGGTATGGTGGTCATCGCGGCGGTGCTGTCGGCCGTCATGATGCTGTTTGTACACTGAGATCGAGGCGATATCATGTTGTTTGAAGCACTGGGCGACAGGCAGGCACCCGCCGTGCTGTTCTTCCACGCCATGGGCGTGACGGGGGCAAGCAGCGAACCGGTGGCGCGATGCCTGCGGGACGGCTATTTCTGCGTTCTGCCCACGTCCACCGTCTACTGCCCGGGACAGACGTATGTCAGCAAGGCGGAGGAGGTGCGGCAGGTGGAGGCGTTCCTGCGCGGACAGGGCGTACAGCGCCTTGCGCTGGTGACGGCCTCCTCCATCGGGGCGGATCTGGCGCTGGCCTTTCTGGCGCAGACAGAGCTGCCTGTGGAGCATGTCTATTTCGACGGCGGGCAGTTCGCGCAGATCAAAAAGGGGACGCGGCGGCTCATGACGCCGTTCCTGTATCTGGCCATCAAGAGCCTGTACTGGTCGAAGGGCGGCACGCTGAAGAAGATCATGTGGTGCGATGACGACGCCATCAAACCCTATTTTATCGCCGCGGGCAGGGCGCTGCGGTACGGCAGCCTGCGCCGCCAGCTGGCGGACAGTCTGACGGAGCAGCCGTTTCCGCCGCTGCCGGAGGAGCTGCAGAGACGCACCTATTTCGCGTTCGGCAGCAGCGAGGCGCACTACAAGTACCGGGACGCGGTGATGTGGGCGTATCCGCAGGGCCATTTCCCGGTGTTTGAGGGCTATGACCACATGCAGTACCAGATCCGTAATCCCCAGGGCTTTGCGGTGCTGCTGCGGTCGGTCATGGAGCAGGACGCCCTGCCGCCGCTGCCGATGCTGCAGCCGTGACGGAGCAAAAGTGAACCGAAAGGAGAGAGCAATATGCAATATGCTGGCATGCCGTGGGGGATGTGGGCGCTGTTCGGCGGCTCATTCCGGCGACAGCTGACCGCCGTGCTGGGCTACGATCCGGAGACGGCGGCGGAGATCACCCGGAAGGCGAAGCCCCGGTATAAGGCGATCATCGCCGACCTGCCGGAGTTTGAAAAGGCCGACCGCTTCAAGATGAATATCGTCAACTGCGCCATGCTGGGGGCGTTTATCCTGTCCATGCCCCGGCGGCCGGAGGTGGAGCAGCTGACGGACTACTATGCCGCGGCCATGATGACAAGGGCGATGAAGGGGTTCTGCCGCAAGAGCGGAAAGAAGAAATTCACCGAAAGCGACATCGCTGGGATGAAGGCCACCGCCGCCCTGCGGGCCGCCGACCGCAATCCGTATTCGTGGAACATGGACTTCATCGAGTATCCGGACGGCAGCGGGTATGAGGGGCGGTTCACCCGCTGCGGTATCTGTCAGCTCATGAAGAAGCTGGGGCTGTACGACCTGACGCCGGCGCTGTGCCATCTGGACTACACCATGAGCGAGGCCGGCGGCGCCACGGATTTCGTGCGGCAGTACACGCTGGTGTCCGGCGGGCCGTACTGCGACTGCGGCTATAAGAAGAAGGCATAACGCCGCCGACGCATCATACATGTCCGGCCTGCATCCCGGATGCACAAGGCGGGGGGGGGGAGCACAGGCCTGTCACACAAATAAGGAGGTCGATCTTTTGAAAAAACCGTCTGATCTGTCACGGTTGATGGGATACGCCGGCGGGCATCGGGTCTTTACCTATGCCTCGTGGCTCCTGTCGGCCCTCAGCGCACTGGTGGCGCTGGTCCCGTTTCTGTATATCTGGATGATCCTGCGGGATGTGCTGCAGGCCGCGCCGGACTATGCGCAGGCCGTGAATATCCCGCACTACGGCTGGATGGCGGTGCTGTTTGCCGCGCTGTCCTATCTCATCTATGTGTGCGCGCTGCTGTGCTCCCATCTGTCGGCGTTCCGGGTGGCGACAAATCTGCGCCTGGCCGTGACGGAGCAGCTGGCAAAGCTGCCGCTGGGCTTTACGGAGCGCTATGGCAGCGGCAGGCTGCGCAAGGTCGTGCAGGAGAGCACCGGCGCGGCGGAGACGTATCTTGCCCACCAGCTGCCGGATCAGTACAGCGCCATGGCCACCCCGGTGGGCCTGCTGGTGCTGCTGTTCGTGTTCGACTGGCGGCTGGGGCTGCTGAGCCTGATCCCCGTGCTCCTGGGCTTTGTCATCATGGCAGCCATGACCGGCAAGCGGATGGCGGAGAAGATGCGCCAGTACAACGACGCGCTGGCCGCCATGTCCGGCGAGGCCGTGGAGTATGTGCGGGGCATCCCGGTGGTCAAGACCTTCGGACAGTCCGTATTCTCCTTCAAGAAGTTCAAGGCCACCATTGACGAATATGAGAAGTGGGTCATCGCCTACACCAAGGAGCTGCGGATGCCCATGCTGTTTTACACGGCGGCCATCAACGGCGTGTTCGCGTTCCTCATTGCCGGCGGTCTGCTGCTGACAAGGAACGGCGTGACGCCGGAGTTCCTGCTGAACCTGCTGTTCTACATCATCATCACGCCGGTGATCTCTCTGACGCTGACGAAGATCATGTACATGAGCGAGAGCAAGATGATCGTGGCTGACGCCCTGCAGCGCATCGACTCCGTGCTGGACGCGGAGGCGGTGCCGGAGAGCCAGTGCCCCCGGCATCCGGAGGACGGCTCCGTTACGCTAACGGACGTGCATTTCAGCTATGACGGCAAGACGGATGTCATCAAGGGCGTGTCGCTGCAGGTGCAGCCGGGCCAGACCGTGGCGCTGGTAGGCCCCTCCGGCGGCGGCAAGTCCACGCTGGCCAGTCTTATCGTCCGGTTCTTCGATGTGGGAAGCGGCAGCATCCGCATCGGCGGTGCGGACGTGCGGGACATCCCCAAGGAGGAGCTGATGGACACGGTGTCCTTCGTGTTCCAGAACAGCCGCCTGCTGAAGGGCAGTATCCTGGACAACGTGAAGCTGGGCCGGCCCGACGCCACGGAGGAAGAGGTGCTGGCGGCGCTGCGGACGGCGCAGTGCATGGACATCATCGAGAAATTCCCGGAGGGCGTTCACGCCGTGATCGGCACGAAGGGCGTGTACCTCTCCGGCGGCGAGCAGCAGCGCATCGCCATTGCCCGGGCCGTTCTGAAAAACGCGCCCATCCTGATCCTGGACGAGGCCACCGCCTTTGCGGACCCCGATAACGAGGCAAAGGTACAGGCGGCGTTTGCGGAGCTGGCCAAGGGCAAGACCGTCATCATGATCGCCCACCGGCTGTCCACCGTGGCGGATGCCGACTGCATCTATGTGGTGCGGGACGGGCAGATCGAAGAGGCGGGCACCCGGGATGAGCTGTGCGCCCGGGACGGCCTGTTTGCAAAAATGTGGCAGGACTATCAGTCGTCTGTCCAGTGGAAGGTGGAAAAGGAGGGACAGCAGTGATCGAACGGATCCAGAAAGTTACCGCAAGCTCCCCGGAGGGCGCGCGGGGCCTGATCAAGGGCGTGCTGGCGTGCGCGGCACAGAATGTGGCCTTCATGCTGCCCACGAGCCTTCTCTATTTCCTGGTCAGCGATCTGATGGCGGGGACGACCTCCGGAAGGACGGCGTTCTATGTGTGCGGCTGCATCGTGTGCTTTGCGCTGATCTTCCTGACCACATGGTTCCAGTATAACGATACCTATTTCATCACCTATAAGGAGAGCGGCAAGCGGCGGCTGGCACTTGCCGAGCGGCTGCACAAGCTGCCGCTGTCCTTCTTCGGCAAGCGGGATCTGGCCGACCTGACCAGTACCATCATGGCGGACTGCGAGGTGCTGGAAAAGACCTGCTCCCACTTTATCCCGGGGCTGTTCGGCTCCCTGATCTCGACGGTGCTCATCTCCCTGGGACTGTTTGCCTTTGACTGGCGCATGGCGCTAGCGGCCCTGTGGGTGATCCCCGTGTCCGTCGCCATCCTGCTGGCCAGCTATAAGGTGCAGGACCGGGTGCAGGCCAAGACCATGGCGGTGAAGATGACCTGCGCCGACGGGATCCAGGAGTATATCGAGAGCATCCGCGACCTGAAGGCGGCCAATGCGGAGGACGCCTATCTGGGCGGCCTTTCCGGAAAGATCCGCGCGGTGGAAAAGCAGACCATCGCGGCGGAGCTGACCAACGCCGTGTTCGTGACCTCCGCCGGCATGGTGCTGAAGCTGGGCATCGCCTCCGTGGCGCTGACCGGCTCGGTGCTGCTGATAGGCGGCAGCATCGACATCCTGACGCTGTTCCTCTTCCTGCTGGTGGCCTCCCGGCTGTACGACCCCATGCAGGGGGCACTGCAGAATCTGGCGGCGGTCATCGCCATGCGCACCAATGTGGGCCGCATGAACGAGATACTGGAATACCCTGTCCAGACCGGCAGCGAGACGCTGACCAATCAGGGCTGCGACATCGTGTTCGACCACGTGGGCTTTGCCTACAACTCCGGCGAGACGGTGCTCCGGGATGTGTCCTTCACCGCGAAGCAGGGCGAGGTCACGGCGCTGGTGGGTCCCTCCGGCGGCGGCAAGACCACCGTGTCCCGGCTGGCTGCCCGCTTCTGGGACTATCAGAAGGGCCGCATCACCGTGGGCGGTATGGATGTTTCCCGGATCGACCCGGAAAAGCTGATGAGCCTTTATTCCATTGTGTTCCAGGATGTGACGCTTTTTGACAACACCATTCTGGAGAATATCCGTCTGGGACGCAAGGACGCCACCGACGAGGAGGTCCTGGCGGCGGCGCGGCTGGCCAACTGCGACGAGTTTGCCGAAAAGCTCCCGGATAAGTGGAACACGGACATCGGCGAGAACGGCTGCGCTCTCTCCGGCGGCGAGCGCCAGCGCATCTCCATTGCCCGGGCGTTCCTGAAGGACGCGCCCATCATCCTGCTGGATGAGGCGACCGCCAGTCTGGACGTGGAGAACGAGACACTCATCCAGACCGCACTGTCCCGGCTGATCCGGAACAAGACGGTGCTGATCATCGCCCACCGGATGCGCACTGTCTCCGGGGCAGATCAGATCGTGGTGCTGAAGGACGGCGCGGTGGCCGAGCAGGGATCGCCGGCGGAACTGCTGCAGAAGGAGGGGCTGTTCGCCCACATGGTGCGGCTGCAGACCGAGAGCCAGCAGTGGACACTGGGAAAGGCATAAGGAAAAGCACCGGCTCCGTCAGGCGGAGCCGGTGCTTCTGCGTACATTGAGACTTGCGTGTCCCTGGGAAATACCGTATAATGACAGAAAACGCGGCAGGAGGGTCCTACGATGTACGAACTGATACAGGTGTCCGGCAGCAGCTACTATGTGCAGAGTCCCGCCAAGATCGGCCTTGTGCGGCTGAACGACACGGACGTGTGCCTCATCGACAGCGGCAGCGACAAGGACGCAGGGCGCAAGGCCCGGCAGATCCTGGACAAAAACGGCTGGCGCCTGACGGCCATCTACAACACCCATTCCCATGCCGACCACATCGGCGGGAACCGGTATCTGCAGAGCCAGACGGGCTGCCGCGTGTACGCGCCCGGCGCGGAGTGCGCCTTCACCCGCCACACGGTGCTGGAGCCGTCCCTGCTGTACGGCGGCTGTCCGCCCAGGGAACTGCGGCACAAATTCCTCATGGCCCAGGAGAGCGATGCGGCGTACCTGACGGCGGAGGTGCTGCCGGATGGGGTGGAGCTGCTGCCGCTGCCCGGCCACTGCATGGATATGGTGGGCTTCCGTACACCGGACGACGTGGTGTATCTGGCAGACTGCGTATCCAGCCGGGAGACGCTGGAGAAGTACCGCATCGGCTACATCTACGATGTGGGCGCGTACCTCGCCACACTGGAGACGGTGGAAAAAATGGAGGCCAGGGCGTTCGTCCCCGCCCACGCAGAGGTGACGGAGGACATCGCGCCGCTGGCCCGGTACAACATCGACACGGTACAGGAGGTAGGCGACGCCATCACGGCGCTGTGCGCCGCGCCGCTGACCTTCGAGGAGCTGCTGAAGGCGCTGTTCGACCGGTACGGCATGACCATGACCTTTGAGCAGTACGCGCTGGTGGGCGCTACGGTGCGCTCCTACCTGACGTGGCTGAAGGATATGGGCCGCGTGGCGGCGGAGTTTGCGGACAACCGCATGCTGTGGCGCCAGGTGTGAGGCGTCAGCCGGCGCGGCGGTGCAGAACGACCTTTTCGCCGTCCACCTCCGCCAGACGCAGCTCCGGGCCGAACACGTCGCGGAGCATATCCTCCGTGACGGCGTCGCGGGTGACGGCGTAGCGGATAACGCCGTCCTTCAGAAAGAAGAAGCGATCCCCGAAGGCCAGCGCCTGGTTCAGATCGTGCAGCGAGCTCAGGACGGCGATATGCCGTTCCTGGGCCGCTTTTTTTGCCTCGCGCATCAGCAGATGCTCATTGGAAACGTCCAGATTGCCGGTGGGCTCGTCCAGCACCAGCAGCCGCGGCTCCTGCGCCAGCGCCCGGGCGATGGCTACCTTTTGCCGTTCACCGCCGGACAGCTCCGCCACGCTGCGCACTGCCAGCGGGGCAAGCCCCATGTCCGCCAGCACCCGCGCTGCGGCGGCGCGGTCTGTGGGGCCGGCCTGTAAGCCGAAGCGGGACAGCCGCCCCAGCAGCACGGAGTCGAACACCGTCAGCTCCCCGAACCGGATGTCCTGCGGCACATAGGCGATATACTGCGCCCGGCGGCGGCGGGACAGGGCGGTCAGTTCCTGCCCATCGAAGCGGATGGAGCCGGAGTCGGGGGTGCAGATGCCCAGCAGGTTCTTGAACAGCGTGGTCTTGCCGGAGCCGTTGCAGCCCAGCAGGATACCGATCTCGCCGCTTTCCAGCGTCAGATCCACGTCTCGCAGCACCGGAGCGCCGCGGCGGTCATAGCGATAGGTCAGATGCTCCACGGTCAGCATGCGGCAGTCTCCTTTCGGGCGAAGATGATGGTCAGGAAGAACGGTGCGCCCAGCAGGGAGGTGATGGCACCCACCGGCAGCGCCGAGCCGCTGCCCAGACTGCGGGACAGCACGTCGGCCAGCAGCAGCAGGAGGCTGCCGCTGAGGGCGGAGGCGGGGATGGACCAGCGGTGATCCTGCCCCAGCAGGCGCTTGACAGTGTGGGGGCAGATGATGCCCACAAAGCCGATGACGCCCAGAAACGACACGCACACCGCCGTCATGACGGAGGCGGTCAGCAAAGAGACAAAGCGCAGCAGCGCCACGTTGACGCCCAGTGTCCCGGCGGTGTCGCCGCCGCTGAGCAGCGCGTTGTAGCGCCATGACAGCAGGAGGAAGAACGCCGTGCCCGCCGCCACCACGGCCAGCATGATCCAGTCCGTGCGGTAGGTGGCCCGGCCCAGATCGCCGAAGCTCCAGATCACCGCCGCCGACAGTCCCACGTCCGTGGCGTAGAACTGCAGGACGGTGGTGGCCGCCGTCCACATGGCACCGATGGCGATGCCGGCCAGCACCACCACATTGGGGGAGAACGACCGCAGGCGGCACAGCCCCAGGATCAGCAGGATGGACGCGGCGGCGAACAGGAACGCCAGCAGCGATGTGGCGAAGGGGCTGACGCCTACGCCGTAGTTGGCAAGGTTGTTGCCGGTGGAGAGAAAGCCGCCGGAAAAGGCGATGATGGACAGATTGGCGCCGAACACCGCCGCGTTGGACACACCCAGCGTGGACGGGGAGGCCATGGCGTTGCCCAGTGTGGTCTGCATGACGAGACCCGACACGGACAGCCCCGCCCCGGCGATGAGGGCCGCCAGCAGCCGGGGAATGCGGATGTTCCAGATGATCCGCGCCGCCGCGCCATCTGCCCGGCCCAGCAGGGCGTCGAAGCATGCCGCCACAGTCATGTGGGACGAGCCCACCAGCACACAGGCGAAGGCGGCCAGCGCCACCGCGACAGCCAATATGACGAGCACTGCTGTGTTTTTCCGTGTCCGGGAAGTCCTGCCGTCCATGTGTGTCCTCCTCCGTGCGGGGCAAATATAGGATATTATACAACAAACGCGAATTTCGCACAAGCGGGTAGGGGGGATGGTTCGGCGGTATCGTGCATTCTGCACATTGACATTTTCGGTTTTCGGGGATAATATACGCATTCTGGAAAGAAAACTACGGGGAGGTGCCCCTTATGTCTGCAAAAAAGACCAATATTCAGCTTTTTCATCCGCTGGACCTGACGCAGGGGACGTGCTGGAAAACCATTCTGGTGTTTTCACTGCCGGTGATATTGTCCTACCTGCTCCAGCAGGTCTATTCCATCAGTGATGCCGCCATCGTGGGTCAGACGCTGACGGCGCAGGAGGTGGCGGGCGTCAACGATACGAACGCGCTGGTGTTCATCTTCCTGCAATTCGCCTTCGGCGTCAGCGCCGGCTTCTGCGTGGTGACCTCCTGCCATGTGGGCGCCCAGAACAACGCCGGCGTCCGCCGCAGCCTTGCCACCCAGATCGTCCTGTCCGCCGCGCTGACGGTGATTTTGACGACGCTGGCACTGCTCCTGCTGAACCCCATGCTGGCGTGGATCAACGTGACGCCGAAGGACGCGGAGGTTTACCGCGCCGCCTATACCTACTGCTTTATCATCTTCGTGGGCATCGGCGCGCAGCTGTTTTATAACTTCATCTGCTCCTTCCTGCGCAGCATGGGCGATTCCGTGACGCCGCTGCTGTTCCTGCTGTTTTCCACCCTGCTGAATGTGGGGCTGGATCTGCTGTTCATCCTGAAATTCCACTGGGGCGTGGCGGGCGCGGCCGCCGCCACCGTATCCGCCCAGCTCATCAGCACTGTGGCCTGCTTCTGCTACGCCTTTGCCCGCTATCCGGAGATCCGCCTGAAGCGGGAGGACTGGCGCATCACGAAGTACGACGTGCGCCGCCATGTGAGCCGGGGCATCCCGCTGGGACTGCAATTTTCCGTGCTGGCCATCGGCATCATCGTCATGCAGAGCGTGGTGGTGAAGTTCGATATGCTGGACGGGCGCATGGTGTCCAGCGCCGCCCAGAACGGCTTCGGTGCGGCCAATAAGCTGTCCAACCTGATGATGACGCCCATGAATGCGCTGGGTACGGCTATGACCAGCTTCACCGCCCAGAATCTGGGAGCGGGACGGTATGACCGCATCAAAAAGGGTACGCTCCAGAGCATGATCGTCATGGGCGGTATCGTGCTGTGCGGCGTGGGTCTCGGTATGCTGCTGACCGTCAACGACCTCTACTTCCATGTGTTCCTCAGCGCCGATAAGGTGACGGCGGAGACGGTGCGCTTTGGCAATGCGCTCCTCTATGTGGACTTTGCCATGTACCCGTTTTTGGGCGGCGTTTTCCTCATCCGCAACTGCGTACAGGGCATTGGACGGCCGTCCTTTGTGCTGGGCGCCGGTGCGGCGGAGCTGGTGGCCCGGATCGCCGTGTGCCTGCTGCTGCCCGCCGCTGTGGCAGGCGGCATGGTCAGCGCCTCCGCGCCTCCGCTGGCGTTTTACGCGCTGTGCGCCGCCGATCCCATGGCGTGGATCGCCGCCGACGCGGTGCTGTGCGTGCCGCTGATCCGCAACATTATGCGGATGGACTACCGTTACCTGCGGGGCGGTCAGGCATAAGAAAAGAGACGGCGAGAGCCGTCTCTTTTTCTTTATCCCCGGTGGAGGATGGCGTCCATATCCTGCTCCGGCGCGGTGATAGGCTGGAGCCCGTAGGTTTCCACCAGGATCTTCACCACGGACTCTGACAGGAACGCCGGCAGGGTGGGGCCGAGGTACATGTTCTTCACGCCCAGCGCCAGCAGGCTCAGCAGGATGCACACCGCCTTCTGCTCATACCACGACAGTACCAGCGTCAGCGGCAGATCGTTGACGGTGCAGCCGAAGGCCTCCGCCAGCGCCAGTGCCACGGTGACGGCGCTGTAGGCGTCGTTGCACTGGCCCATGTCCAGAATGCGGGGCAGGCCGCCGATCTCGCCCAGATCCAGATCGTTGAAGCGGTACTTGC
>ERZ835980.2151-NODE-2151-length-18790-cov-4.745236_pt1 | contig 18790 bp, 21 predicted proteins | sample MGYA00519943_ERZ835980 | MGnify/ENA primary metagenome ERZ835980 (study PRJEB31850, sample SAMEA3708791) | human gut metagenome | biome: human gut; feature: human-associated habitat; material: faeces | place: China | collected 2014 ... | reverse complement strand
GGTACTGCCGTCCAGAACAGAGGTATAGCGGTAGTAGGTGTAGTGCTGCGTTCGGACCGAGCCGTTCATCGTCAGCCAGTTCAGGTCATCATTTCTGGCATAAATGGATACCTCGCGCATGGCGTCCTCCAGCGAGGACGCGGCAAGTGCGCTCGTCGGCAGCAGGCCGACGAGGAGCAGCACGGCGAGAAGCAGGGATAAGATGCGTTTTTTCAAGGGGCTTCCTCCTTTTTCAATAGAAAAAGCTGTCTCAAATTGAGACAGCTTTTGATGGTTGATATGGATTTGTTACAGGGATTGGATCAGATACCTTGTGTGCTGAAAGACGCCGTTTTCATATACGTCCCATGCTTCAACCGCATATTGACTGATGGGGCGGGAGCGGAACAGGTTCGTGATCTCGCTTTCCCGCCACGGCCAGAAGTTTCCGACCGCAACATCGCTTTCGATGCGGAGCTTCACGGTGGCATAGGGCGCACCGCTGTTCCACGCGGCGCTGTCGCTGCCGATGAGGTTATAGAGTGTGTACTGCATACGGCGCGTTTCGTAGAGGTTGCGGAGCAGGAGCGTATCGGTATCGTCATTTTGGAAGTGCCGCGCGTCAGGAGCAGGCAGCTCCGTATCGGGGAACTTGCTCCAGTCGCAGGTCGGTGCGGGCAGCTCTCCGGCAGGGCCGGACGCAAACAGGCTCGCGTCCCAGCGTCTTACGTCGGTGATGGCGTAGTCGCTGCCATCGTCGCAGCGGATCACATCGCCCACCGATGGGATGTACTGTGAGCCGTCCGTTGGCAGTGTGACGGTTTTAACCACGCTTGCCTGTGTCGGCGCTTCGCCGGTGTAGGGCTTATCTGTCTCGATCTGGACGCTCCCATCCTCGGCGTTCCAATAGACGTTGAAGCCGACGGCCTTTCCGATGTCACGCAGCTTCATGTAGTTGTTGTCATGGATGGCGTAGGCTTCGATCCGGACCTCCTGCCCGTCCACAAAAATGTGGTTGGTGCTGTACTCGGCCAGAATGCCCGCGGCATAGGCACTGGTGCCGCCAAAGACGAGGGCGCCGACGACAAGGCCGGTGAGAAAATTTGCGTGTTTCATGGTGTCTGCCTCCTTTGATTTTGTTATACTTTCAGTCTAAAGGAGACGGAAAAGTTCGTCAAATTTTCGCACGAGCCTGCACGCACCAGCGGTAATCCGGCTGATTCATCACGCAGGTGACAAGGGTGATGATATTCTCGCTGCTGTCATTCAGCACGCTCATATCGTCCACGCTCACCTTATAGATGGCATAGACCTCATAGGTCCTCATACCGAGCTTGGTCGTCAGCTTGATGGTATCGCCATAGTCAAGCAGGTGAATGCGCCCGAAGTGATTATTGACGCCGCGATTGTGACCGGCGATGGCTACATTACCGTCCCAAATAGATTTGCTGGCAAAATGCCCCGCACCCTTGCGGAGCGCGTCCGCGTCCGTCCCCTGATACACCTTGACGGACAAATCAAGCGTGGGAATTTTCAGCGTCGCAAGATAGCCGCCGCTATAGTAGAGGTCACTTGTCACGGCGGTATAGCCGATGGGCTGATAGCTCCAACTCCCGCCTTCCGCTCCATTCGAGGGCAGGACGGTCACGCCGCCCGTGCCGCTGACCGTTCCCGCGGACGAGCTGCCCACAAGGTTCGGCGTCAGGCGCTCCCCAGTGTTCAGCGTGTAAGAAGTGGGAGAGCCAAAGGCAGGCGGGATATACGCCGCGTCCTTGCCGCGGTTCGTGTTGGCAGGCTCGTCCGTGGTGACATAGATGGTATCGTCCGAGGTGGGCCGTCCAAACAGTCCCGCGTCCGGCGCGTCGATGGTGTACTCCAACGCGGATGCGGGCATGGAAAAAGCCGCCAGCATACAGCAGACGGCGGCAAGGGATAGAATGTATTTTTTCATGCGGCGATCTCCTTACTCTTTTTGTGCTGTTTGCCGCAGCCATAGAGCAGAGCCGCAGCAAGCACGATAACAACAGCTCCGACAGGCAACGCTACCCACAGTTTTTCATTTTGAATGGGTGTGCCGCTGAATACGGCTGTATAAGCCAGCTCATCGCTGATGACTTTAGATACCTCGCCGGAATAATGCGCCGAGATCGTATAGCCTTTGACGTAGCGGCTGGCCACTTTTCCACTGTAGGTAGCCGTTGCATGGAAGAAGCCGCCTGCCTCCTGCCACTGCACGCCATCAAGTGTGAGGGTCCGCCCGTTGTCCTCAATCGTTTTCGGGATCAAGGACACGTCGGCATCGGACAGGTTCGGATAGGTTCGCGTTGCCGTGACCGTGCGTGTGCTGCTTACATAGTCCGCGGCTTCCGCCTTGATGCTATCGACCGCCAGCGTCAGCAGGCCGGAGTAGCCATCCTCGGTAGTGACTTCCTGCTCAGTCGGGAAAAGCGGTAGCACATCGTCCATGTCCTTGCTCTTGCTCTCCACCGTGACGATCTCCGTGTGCTGCTTCATATCGGTCTGGCGGCGGTCCGTACACGTCAGGTCGATCATGGTGAAATGCCTGCCCTCCCGTTCAAAGTCAGCGGTGGGAATGTCGGCGGGATCGTCCTGCTCGGACAGAATATAAACCTTGCTGATTCGCGGGTAGCCGTCCTGTTCATACTCCGTCACCTCATTCGGATAGAGCAGAATAGAGCGGGCCGCATCCGGTATTGTCTCTGCCTGTGCCGCGCCGGTCATAAGGCAGCATAGGAGCGCGGTAAGCGTAAAGGTTGCCAATCGTTTCATTCAATGTTCCTCCTGTAAAAAGTCGTCTCAAATTGAGACAGGTTTTGCGCGCGGGCTGGTAGGGCAGTGCGGCGGTCAGGAGCACCGCACGTCGCAAGCAGCACACGCTTTCAAAATGCCAAAAGCCGCGCAAGCGGCTTTTGGTGGTGTTTTCCCCTTGGTCGCCGCATAATTTGACGGGCGTTTCCAGTCAAGACCCGACCAGTCCGCAGACTGGTCGGCTCGCGGAAAATGCGTAAGCATTTTCCGGCCTTGACGGAAAGGAACGGCAAATTATACTCCCCCGCAGGGGAAAACACCGCCGTTTCTCTGCTCAGCGTGTCATACGCTGTGTCGGATAACGCGAGCGCTGAGGGCTTTCCAATCCACGCTCGATACTGCCCGAAATCTGCTTACTCATTTCCTGAATGCAGTTCAGACCGCTCTTGCGCTCCTCCGGTTCCCAGCCTTCGTAAAGCTCTTGCAGTCTGCTCAGGTCCGGCAGCTCTCGTTCGATGCCGAAATGCTTACAGAGAATATACGATACGCTCTGCGCGTCCAAATCGTACAGCTCGTGCGCATAGTTCACATTGCCGCCCTTTGCATGAAAACGGGAATGTGCGACCTCTGCGGCGATGGCTGCGAAGGCTTCATGATCGGGGTAGTTGGGATTGATGTTCAACTCCATTCGTTCGTCGTCGTAGTAGGCAGGCATTTCCATCTCTTTATTGATGGCGAGTGGTGCGGCAGAGAAGTTCAGCAGACGCTTTGTTGCTTCCTCCATCGCTTTGCTGCCATCCTCTAATGTAATTTGCTTGATAGGTCTGCCTGCGGTTTGGGTAACGTCGTAGGCGTCGGCAAGGAGATATCCCTTGCCAGTCGGTGAGCGCGCGAAGATTTTTACGCTGTTTTTCACTTCGCTGTCCAGAATGCTGCGCCCTGCGAGCTTCCACCTCTCGCGTGTGCCGATCACAGTGGCCTCCGGTTTGAGCAGCATAACAAGGGCGAGGTTGCCGGCGCTGTAGGTTGGGTTGTTGCCCTGCAAGTCGAGGTACAAGCCGTAGGCTTCGGGATTGCTGGTGATCTCATTGATACCGGCAGTCTGCATAGCCGATGTGTTGTCGCGCTCGGCCTGCATCTGTTCCCGCCACTGGGTATCATTGGCGGTCTTATCATTGACAAGCTGTTCCAAAAAATTAGACATGATAGAGGGTCCTTTCCTATTTTATTATCGCGGTGGTATGGTGCGCGGTGTGTGCTGCTTTCCGGTTTCACGCATGGATTCCGATGCAGCTTTCAGCGCGGCGAGACGGCCTTTTACAGACGCCTTTTCAGTAGTCGTATCCGTCTGCATTTGCAGCCTGTTCGTCGAGGTATTCCCGCGCTCGTTCGAGGAGTGCTCTTGCGGAGCGCGGGGGACGGCTTTTTTTGTGGTCGCCGCGTCTCTGCTCGGTGCTACATAGCCCATACGCTCCATCATGCGATTGACCTGTGAAACGTAATCAATGTTTGTGATGAGGTCGATAGTGCCATCATCGAGCTTTGTATCTCTGACACCGGCAAACAAAACGCCGTACTGCTTCGCATACCGCCTAAACTCGTCCATGTCCTCGGCGCGGATGCGGAAAACTTTCAACTCCTTGCCCTCGCGCAGCAAATTCGCCATGCTGGTTTTCCCCATCAGCTTTTTATGGTTGCGGGCAAGGGCAAATAAAAAGGCAGCAAGGTTCTTGCTCCCTGCTGCCATAAGACGAATGCTTGCCTCGGTCAGTTGGATTCCCTCGCGGATCATCAGGTCAGCGGCTTCGGTGCCTTCCATCTGCTTTCCCCCTTTCTTTTTCAATCTCTTCCTGTGGATGTTTGGTGCGGGATGCTATGATTTGCTCCCGCAGCTTTGGAATATCACTTTCCATGCGCGTACATAGCTTCAGTTCGCGTCGCAGCTGCCGCAGCCGTTCCGTGATCGCTGCGATTTGCGCATCTGCATCTTCCCCTCCGGCCCTACGCCACCGATAGAGGATGGCCCGCCTTTCCACCAGTGCGTCAATTTCCGTCTGGAGTGCGTCATATTGCATGGATAATTGTTCTACCGTTTCGATGTGGTTTTTCTGCAAATATAAAAACTGCTCCTGATAGCGGTCAAGCTGCAACAGCTCTCGCCGGATGGCATAGGGAACAGCGCGCCGCTTGCAGTGCTTTTGTGGCCCGCGCAAAAGGAGAAGATATTTAATGTAGAGCGCATGAAATCCGGTCAAAGTATGATGCCTATGGATTTTGCCATGCGTAATATGATACCGCCTTTGTGCCTTATGTAGCGGCTCATTCTCCGTCACAGAGAACTTATTAACGGTAGGTGCTTGGGAAATACGCTGCTTCAGGTCCGCTTCGCTGTATCCGCTGCCGAGACTGTCTAAACGGATAAACCGTTGGCCGTTCGGCATACGGACAGCCGTGTGCTTCACATTCGGCCCCGCTTTGACGGCGTAACCCATGCGGCGAAGCTGCATCAAGAGGGCGGGATAGCTGGGAGCGGACAGCAGCGCGGCGTCGAGGTCAGCCCGCACGCTGTCGCGCAGCGTGGCCTTACCCTTTCGGGCAGCCTCCCACTCGTTACGCTCTACAGAGCCTTTTGCCGTTTCGCTCGGCGCGATGATGGACAGGCCGTGCTCACGGCAGATCGCATCAGACGTACCGCGAATGCCGACGCCATTCTTGCCGTAATAATCACGGAGTCGGTCTAAATACATCCTGCCATCTAAAAAGGACACAGCGTTAAAAACGATGTGGTTATGAAGATGCGCCTTGTCCAAATGCGTTGTAACGATGACTTCGTAGCGTTTGCTCAAAAGCCGGTGTGCAAACTCCACGCCGACCGCGTGAGCTTCATCGGGAGTAACTTCCCCAGGCGCAAAGGACTGGATGATATGATACCCTTTCCGCTTGCGGTACTCTTTGCCCCACCTCTGCTTTGTTGCCAGCATATCCTCGTAGGCCCGTGCCTTGTCGCAGTTGATTGCGCTTTCATAACAGGTCCGTTCCGTCTTGACCTGATTCATCGCATAGTCGATCGCTGCCTCCAACGCGGTCTTTTCCTCGTTCTGCACATAGTCTAAGCACTTGTCCAGTCGATTGCTGATAACGAGGATTTTGGTGTAGGCCATTAAAAGCTGTCCTTTACGAGCCGCCACGCCTGACGCACAAGATGGAGTGCTTCGTCGATCTCACCTTCGGAAACGTCCTTCTTTGCATTTACGGCGTGTGCGATTTGGTTGACGTTATTGCCGATGGCGGATAGCTCCCGCAACAGTGCGGCATAAGTATCGGGCGGGCGTGGTCGGAGATTTGTGCCAACGATCAGCTTTCGGAGCAGCGGTTCCTTTTTTAGTCCAGTGATCTCGGCCTGTTTGCACAGACGCTGGTACTCCGTCTCGGTCAGGCGAAGTGTCAGCTTTTTATAGGTCGTTCGCAAAAGCTCGCCTCCTTTACGCAAAAAAGCCGTCTCAATTTGAGACAGCTTTTGAAATGATGTGGGGTTTTAGGGGGTATCCCCTAACCAGCGGAATTTTGCCGTCAAAATTCCATGCTGGCGCGGACAGCAGCGCCATAGGCGCGCTGTCCGTTCTGTCGGTGCTATGGTGAGATGTGTTACATTGTCAGTTCCACATCATTGATGACCTCGTTACCCCAAACATCCCAGCCATCAGCTTTCTGACGGGCAAATAACTCAATGCGCGGCACATCCCCCATAAGTCTCTCGATTCGTTCCCTTACCTCATCTGGCTTTTTACTGTGTTCTTCCACATGAGAAATAATGACCTGATGGACGTCCTTCGCTTGTCGTTTCGGGTGGCCCCTTACAGCAAGTAAGCAAATCTCCGCATTGGCGCGTGTCCAATGCCCCATTCCCCAAAAGAGCGTATCCGATACTCGGTTGAGCTTTACCCATACAAAGGCAACGGTGCGAAAGCTAAATCCCCATGCTTTCATCACGCCCCATGCTTCGTGAAGCATAGGAAATGTGATCCAGAGAAACAATGCGCAGTCCTTTGCCGCCAACTGACTTACCGGCAGTGCTTTGATGTCCTCAAGATTCATTGTCGGATAGTGTGCATCGGCAGCGCCCCCACCAGACCACACCTTATATTTCCATGGTGGATCAGCATATATAACGGTGTATTTCTTTTCTATCATCTAAAGTGTCTCCTGCTTTTTATATCGGGAAAATGACCGCCGCAGAATATCATCGGGAATGGCCCCGCTTTTTGTTCTTATCGGCGCTCCTAATGTTTTTTGCCTTTGGTTTATCGGACGGGTCGGTTAAAATCTTTGATACTGGTTCTTTTGGGAGCGGCCCGCCAGCCTTGGCAGGTTGTTCTTTTCCTGCAAGGTCGTCTATCGTGAGGTAACTCATCAGATCGTCCAGCACGTTTTGGTCCGGCTGTGTCTGCTCCATGCGATAGGTCGGGAGCAAATGCCCGTTTACGCTGAATAAGCGTTTGCCGCTCTTAGGGATGGGCGGCGACAGCTCCATGAACAGACGCGCGTAGAAGTCTGCCCGTCCCTGAATGTACCGCTGTGCAGCGTCCTTGCTGTCGTACTTTTTGCCGCGCTGCCCGTCAAGCTGCGTATCGCCGTAGTAACGATTGCTGTTAGGCTGGCGTGGTGCATTATAGCTCAAATTCCATGAAACGATCCACAATACCGGTATAGACTTCTTTGACTTGGCGTCGTATACGGTTTTCTCGTCGATACGATAGCTCATACGATAGACACGGTTGCTGATCTCCCATGCGTTCTTGCCGGTCTTTTTCCATTCGTTATTTGTGTGCTTAACTTCGGGCGTCCGCACATATTCCAATGCGCATTCAAGAAGCATGGTATTGGCCCCCTGCACCTCCCACTCGCTGATCGCGCCTTTGAGCTTTTGGAAAATAGCGGTTTCCTTACTCTTGCTCTCGTTGATACGGCTCTCTAACTCCGACCTCGATAGAGCAACCAGTTCCGTCAAGTCAGCCTTGCTTTCATCGAAAGAAATCTCGTGTCGGAATTTGATGCACTTTCCGGTTTCCAGTTCGTCCTGATAGCTATAAACCCGATAAAACTTATCTTCGGCCACGTTCATCACCTCCTGTCCGGCCTATGCTGTGTTTTTTCGGTTCCCACCCCTTTTGATAGCGATGTTCCATCCAAATGACCTTGCGCAGTTCCGCCTCGCTTTCGGGGCAATAGCGCACGCGGCAGGTCGAATCCAGCTCATAGGCAAAAGGCTCTCTCCGCGCCTGAAACTCTGCATAGGGGATCGTGGTCATACGTCCCGAACGCAGGCAAAGCTCAATTTCCTTGGTAGGGAGTGCGTTTTGTTCTACTCGCTTTGCCTGCGCTGGGTATTCCAGTTTTATTACACTGCCGAATAAACGCCCGTCCCGCAGGCTCTCCACGACAATGCGGTACGCCTCAATTTCATTCGGATTCATATAGAGATAGTGCGTCCAGATTGCGTGTGCAGAGGTTTCTTTCAGAAATGCACTGCGCTCCAGTACGCACCACGTCCCACTGGGCCGCGCCATCCAGTAAAATACGCGATTCTCTATATCATGCTCTGAAACAGCATCCCGCAGCTTCGCTCTGTCATACTCAAAATCCTGTCGATAGTGCCTGACAACACGCGCGGTCACGCTTTCCAAAAAAGGCAGTAATTCCACGTCTCGCTTTATCCTGTGATTTTTCATATTCTTACCTCATGGGAGCATTATGTGCGCGAAACATTTTCGCGTGGGTCGTAGATGGCCGTGGACGCTGATCCGATGCGAGGTTTTTTGCTGCAAATTCTGCGAGCGTCAGACGCTCACCGTCCTTAGATTGCACGAAATCCCCTTGCACAAGGTCAAGGTATCCGGTATCCGGCAGGGGAATCGGGCTTGCCGTTATCACCGTGCCGTAATGCTCCACCGTGATATGACGACCAATCAGACATGGAATGCTCCAATCGTCCTCGGAGGTCTGCATATCATACGCAAAGAGTTTTTCCGGCACAGTCGCGCGGTTGATGCGCTCCACCGTGAACAGTGCGGAGATGCCTAAAATCTCCACACAGTCAAAGCGGCTCGCTGCGGCATCAATGGTGTGCATAATAGTGGTTCCTCCTATAGATGGTGAAAAGCTGTCTCAATTTGAGACAGCTTTTATCGGACCGGCGCACGGTCATATTTCTTTGGCTGTGGAAGGATCGTTTTCTGCGGGACAATCTCTCTCACTTCAAGTCCTTCAATCAACTCAGCGGCAGCTTTTCGGATTGTATCCAGTGCAGACTTTAACTCTGGCAGCTCGCGCTTTTTACTCCAACCGGCAATATAGCCGAATGTGTAATCCGAGGTGTCCACACCTAAATACTGACATACGACATAGGCGACACTCTCCGCTTCGACCTCACGCTCCGGTCTTGGCTTGGTCCTGCCTGTATCGTCGGTGATGACCTTGTGCAGCTTGGCGTGGGCAATTTCGTGGATAAGCGTTTTGATCGTCTGCACTTGGCTGAGGTCCGGCCGCACGGCAATGTAATCCTCGGCGCGATTATAACAGCCTTTGGCATCTGTATCAGGGGCTTCAAAGCGGACGGGAACCGGTGACATTTCCTTTAATGCTCCAATCGTAGCATCATACCCTGCGACCTCTCCGGTCAGCTCGTCCATACCGAGCCGAGGAAGCTCGCGCCCCTCGGTCTGGCTGAGGTCAAATACCGGAACGGCCTTAAAGCCCTGCCGCGAGACAAGTTTCCATTCGCCTTGCTCCACACGGTCCTGCTCTGCATCTATTCCCTGTGTGGTGGAATTTATTTCGCTTTGCCTTGTCCACTTCTTATAGGTGCAGGGGGCAAGGATGCGGATGCTGCTCTCACCCTTTTTGACTGTGCGGCCAAACTCCTCCCGCCACTTTTTTGCACTGGCAACACAGGTGGCATTCGGACATTGGAGCACGATCAAAAGGATATTGCCATAGCTATAGCGGTGAAATTTGGACATGGCGGAAAGATAGTCTTTGTATTGGCTGCTTTCAAACAGCTCGGCAATTCCCGCTTCCAGCTTGTCTATCGTTTCTTTCAGGCGTTGGGCAGCATAGCCTTTTACCTGTTCCCTCAACTTTACCGCCCCCTGTCCCGCGAGGGCTTTGCACGCTGCGGTGGTGATAACGATTCCTGCAACGTAAGCGCACGTTGCAGCATATTTACGCGGGCCGCCTGCTCGTTCTTAAAGTAGCGTCCCGTATCAAACTCTCGATAGCCGCTTTGCTTGTAACACTTCCATGTTACATACGGTTCGGCTTCTCTTGGATTATGGGCTAAAACGATCTCCGCGTCAGCAACGCGAACGCTGTCGATCACGCGGTAGCCTTGACATTCCCGATTATCTGACATGGCCGCTCACCTTGTAGGGGCTTTCTTATCGGGAGTGCTTTTTGCGGCAGCCTGCGCCTTTCGCTCAATCGCCATCTGGCGCATCTTCAAGCCCTCGAATACAGCCAGCTTTACATCGGGCAAAGTTGTGCGCTTATTGGGGAAGTACGGGCGAAGCTCCTCTTCCGAAAAAGTTACTTTCAGCGGCGGAATCTCTTCGCGTTTGGTCGGGGCAACGGTCCGCTCGATCTTCTCCGGCGTAAGACTGCCCGCCTGACTTGCCTTTTTCAGCTCGGCGGCCTGCGTACCGGACGGAATTTTATCTTCCTTTTGGATAGCGTTGGCAAGCGTTTTCTGCTCGTCCTTTTTCAAGAAAGAAATGTCCGCAGCGGTGTTGACGGGCAGCACCTTTTTATCAACCATCTCCTGCAATTCAGGCTCCAGCTTTGTTAGACGGGTAAGGCGCTGGATCGTCGCTCGGCTCTCGCCGGTTTCCTTGGCGAGCTGTTCATCTGCGCGCATGGGCGTTACACCGTCCTCGCGCATGGGAACGCGGCCTGCCGCAATATCCTCTTTCGTTGGGCGACCATTTTTACGCTTCATCGCTTCGAGCTTCATCACATAGATGCGTGCTTTCTGCATCGGCGTGAGGTCCTTACGTTTGAGGTTTGTGTCAATCATGTAGAGGATCGCCGTATCGCGGTCCATGTGACGAATGATTGCAGGGACTTCCGTTTTACCCGCAAGCAAACAAGCGTGTTTGCGGCGATGACCCGCGACCATTTCATAACGCCCAGGGGCTTTCTCACTGGGGATAACGGTGGTGGCTTCCAATACGCCGAAGCGCTTGACGCTTTCGACCAGCTCATCCATTTCCTTATCATCCACGACGGGGAACGGGTGATTTTCAAAGTCGTCGATCTGCGAGAGCGGCAGCATGACAACCTCGGTTATCCCGCCCTGCGGCACAATATCCAGCTTAAAGTCATCGGGAATCGTGTCGGAGCTGTTCGGCTCAACAGCATCAGCCTTGCTCTTATCATCTTTCTTTTCTGGTGCGGTGGGTTTATCCTTGTCGTTTGACTTATCCTGTGCAGCAGGCTTTTCCGATACGGTGGACTTGCCCTTATTATCGGGCTTCTCTGGCGCGACGGCCTTGCCCTTATCGTCAGACTTCTCCGGTGCGACGGCCTTGCCCTTATCGTCAGGCTTCTCCGGTGTGGCAGGCTTGGCCTTATCGTCAGGCTTTTCCGGTGTAGCGGTCTTGCCCTTATCGTCGGGCTTTTCCAGTGTGGCGGTTTTGCCCTTATTGTCTGGCTTCTCCGGTGCAACGGCCTTGGCCTTATCGTCGGGCTTCTCCGGTGTGATGGCCTTGCCCTTATCGTCGAGTTTCTCCGGTGTGATGGCCTTGCCCTTATCCTCGGACTTCTCTGGCGTGGCGGCCTTGCCCTTATCGTCGGGCTTTTCCGGCGTGGCGGTCTTGCTTTTATCGTCGGGCTTCTCCGGTGTGGTGGCCTTGCTTTTATCCTCGGCTTTCTCTGGCGTGACCGCCTTGCTCTTATCCACCTTATTCTCCTGTGCGGTGGGAACGACCTGTTCGCTCGGTTTCTTCTCTGCTGACTTTTTCTCGTCTGTGGGTGTGACGATCGGCGGCACAGTTTTATTGTCTGCTGTGGCCTTGAGCGGTCCCCCTACGGATGGCGGTGTGATCTTCTGTGGGATTGCTGGCTTTACCGGCTCGGTGGGCGGTTTGACCGGCGGCGGTGTACGAAATGCGCCGATCAGTGGGTTTTTCTTTTCTTCTGCCATAGTGATACCTCCATGTTTTTTATTCAAAACCTGTCTCAATTTGAGACGGGTTTCGGTCTTGCCTTAAAGTCCAAAATCGTGCTGCACAGCAGCACGGTTGAAGCTGGTTATCGTTACGGGGGCATTGTATAAGCTCGTGAGCAGATACGCGCGGATATTAAAAATCTGCGTCGTATTCCGGCGCAGACAATCAAAGACGTATTGCAAATGCTCCCTATCAAGCGACCAAAACCGCTCCTGCACCTGCTGCGTGGGAATGTCCTCACCGCCGATACGTTGTGTGAGCTTTGTGCTACACAGTACGTCAACGATCAGCGTAACGACCTCATCCACATCCTCGCGGGAATAACGGCTGCAAAGTAGCGGATAATCAATATGCTCCTGCACGTTTCTCTGGCAATCGTATCGGTCCATCCTCATCTGCGCGAACGCGCAAGATGGATTGATAGATGGATTAAGCTGACTGAAATCAGGCTGATTGGATTTAATATAATTTGCGTTCGATTTTCCGAAGTCTGCACTTCCGGTTTTCAGAAGTCCGGACTTCGGATTTTCGGAACTCCTGACTTCTGTTTTTCCGAAGTCTTGACTTCCGATTTTCGGAAGTCTGGAAAAATCTTGCTGTGGCACGGGTTTTGGCGGTATTGTCCGCGTCGTAAAGCGCTTGACGTATAGTTTTGTCGGCCGCCCCTGCCCTTGCTTGGTGCGCTCGATCAGTCCGAAGCCTTTCCCTGTGTCCAGTTCGGAGAGCAGCTTGACCGCCTTTTCGTGACCGCAATTCAGATCGGCTTGTATTTCATTCAGCGTGTAGTAAATATAGACGCGGCCATCTTCGTCGTACCAGCCATTTTTGGCAGACAATCCCATGCGGTCGAGCAGCAGCCCATACAGCAGCTTTGCGTCTGTTGATAGCTTGGTGAATCGCTCACCAGTAATAAGCTCGCGGGGAATGCGATAGAAAGAAAATTGATTGCTTTCATCACCGTAATAAAAGCTGTCATAAGTGATTTCTGTTGGCATGGGATGCCCACCTCCCTAAAAAAGAAAAGACGTCCGAAAACCGGACGCCTTTCGAGATATGAACGTGTTTGTGATGGAGTGTGCGATGCGAACCGAGTGCCACCCATTTGAGTTACACCGTGTTTTTTCTTCACATTGACAAAAAATAGTTTTGCCTTTATACTGATGCAGAGTTATAAAAGGTTTGTCGTGTGCAATAATTGTTGGAAGTCATACACCCTTCGACGCATAGTGACTGTAAAGAAACCTCTTCGACAGTATTCGCTATCGTTTTTGAGGGATATGACCATACCGATTGGGAGAGCGTACGGTTCGCATCCGTAAGGTCGTGGGTTCGAATCCCTTCAGGTCCACCATAAAAAGCCGTGAAATCAAACGATTTCGCGGCTTTTTGCAACTATTTGGAGAGATTTATATGGATGCGAACCGAGCGTTTCCGGCGAATTTTGGAGATTTTAGGGAGTATTGACCCCAATCGGTTCGCATCCCTTGCGATCATATACTCTTTTCAAACCGCATTACCTTACCGTCCCGCCGGTGACGGAGGAACTCCTCAAGGCCTTGCCGGTACTGGTGTTTGCCGTCTTTTTCAGCGATGACCGCAAGGACATTCTGCCCGCGGCCATGTCCGTCGGCATCGGCTTTTCTATTTTGGAGAACACCGCCATCCTCGTGCAGAACCTGACAGTGGTAACGTTGGGCTGGGCAGCGCTGCGCGGCTTGTCCGCCAGCCTGATGCATGGCCTGTGCACCATGATCATCGGCGCGGGACTGCCCTACGTCAAAAAGCAAAGGAAGCTGTTTTGCACCGGTATCTTCGGACTCTTTACCGTTTCCGCAACGATGCACGCCCTGTTCAACCTGCTGATCCAATCCGATTACAGCTGGCTGGGCGCCTGTTTTCCCATGGCGTTGTACGTACTGTTCTATGTCGTCCGGCGTACCGACCGGATAAGGCTGCCGTTCCTGTCATATTAAGAAAAATCTTTAGAAATCTTGCAAACGACCTCTGGCTGCTTGAGCCGGAGGTCGTTTTTCAATGGGGCCGCTTTTACTTTCGCGGCCAGCCACTGTACCGCGGCAGGCTCAGCGCTCGGATACACTTTGTAATCAGCAGGTCAGGTGTTCGAGTCACCCCACCAGCTCCAGGCACCGCACTCAATTCGAGTGTGGTGCTTTTTTATATTCGAACCGCATTACCTTAAAAAGCCGGAGTGTTACAGGACGCTCCGGCCTTTCGCATTTTATAGGAGGATTTCGAAATGAACGATCAAACCAACATGGCGCAGCTCCGGTACCTCGAGGAACTCAAAATCGGCTTGGTACACGCCGGCTTTGAGCCGGAGCGCATCGAGGATCAGCACCTGCCCGTCCGATGGGAGAATCACTACCTCTGCCGAGTTTCCGGAAGGGGCAGTGTGCTGTACCGGCAGGAGAACGTGGATGGCATCGGCGCGCAGGACGCTTTGCAGACCGTCATCCATATCGCTGCCATGACCGCGGAATACATGACGGCGATGGAGCGCGCACCGAAGCTCCAAGCCACAGGGCTGGAGGGTGACTACCGTATCCTCGCTGACTTCGGCGATGCTGTGCTGGCGGGGCATCCGTCCGAGCGCGGCGTCCAGTTTGTAACGTGGGAGTGGGATTGGGACCGCAAGGGTGTCCACCACGGTCACTACTTCCAAAACGGCTGCGAGGAGGCCAAGCACGACTTTGTCCGACGCAGCGGGCTTCTTCCCAAGGAAGCATTATTTGAACCGGAACAACTCGCCGAGATGCATCGGGCATTGGCTTTCGTTTGCGAGCAGGACGAGGACCTATCCATCGGAAGGGAAAAGGAGATCAAGACCATCATGGAGCAGATCAAGTGCTTGTTGCTGGAACTTTCGGAGCAGACGCAGACAATGGAACAAAGTATGTAAGCGGTGTCGATCATTCGACGCCGCTGTTTTTTGTAGGAGGAACCACAAGATGAAATACGAATCCGATCGACGCAGCTCTCCTCTCTTTGCGCCCACTCCTCCACGAGAGGAAACTGAGCCGCTTGTATGTCGCCGCAGTGAGCGGTGTAAGGGCTGTCCTCATGCCAGACACGGTTTTATATGCTGGCACAGGGACGGGACCTGTCTCAAAACCGACATGGAGGAGATTGAGGAAAGGAAGGAGCGTAAAAGATGATGTTTCAGGCGGTGCTGAGTAACCGTGATCACCCAGAATATGGGGTGGCGACCATCCCATTCCCCATCCCACATGACCAGTACGCACACTGCATGGAACTGCTGGAGGCGTTGGAGATCGGCGACGCGGTCAAGGCGGACTGCAAGGTGGAAAAGATCGACAGCTTCTATACTGTCCTCAAGCGCACGGAGATGCTCACGGTCAATGTGGAGGAACTGAACTACCTCGCCAAACGGCTGGACAGCTTCGACACCGGCGAGGCCGCACAGTTTCAGGCGATGGCTCACAAGTTGGAGCTTTTCGAGCTGAAGGATCTCATCAACCTGACCTTCTGCTGCCAACAGGCCACGGTCATCACCGACTTTTCCGACCTCGCCGCCATCGGCCGCGACCACTACATGAACCTGCACGGCGGCAGTGCCAAAACAGAGGAATTGGATGCGCTGGATGGCGAGGAAACCGCAAGACGGCTCATCGAAAGCGGCGGCGGCACGATCACGCCCTACGGTGTGGTCTACGACAACGGCATGAAGCTGGAACAGGTCTACGATGGCCGGTTCTTTCCCTGCTATTACTATGAGCCGAATGCCATCACCGTTGCGGTGACCTCCAAAAGTGAGCTGGAGGACACGGAGCACATCACATGGCTGTACCTCCCCATGGAGCGGGAGGAGGTCGACCGCGCTCTCCTTCGTGGGGGCATCACAGATCCCGCCGATGTCCGCCTGCGGCTGGAGGACAGCCAGCTTCCCAACGAGGTGGATGTCCTGTTGGATATGGAGTACGAAAACCTCTCCGACCTCAACGAACTGGCAGAGGCAACGGATGGGTTATCAAAAGCGGATATGGAAAAGCTGGGCGCCGTGGTCATGCTGGCAAAGCCAAAGTCTGCGGCACAGATCAAAAACCTTGCGGAAAGCCTTGACCTCTTTGACCTCGCTCCCGGTGCGCATACGCCGCAGGAATACGGCAAGTACATGATCCAGCAGTCCGGTCATTTCGACTATGACGAAAATCTCGACGCTTTTTATGACTATGAGAAGTACGGCATGGAGCGCATGAATGAGGAGGACGGGATGTTCACCGACCGGGGCTACATCGCCTATAAGGGCTATATCAGCATGGAGGAAGTGATGAACGGAAGCCAAAGCAGCCACATGGAGATGGGAGGGCTTTCACGATGATCATTCAAGCAGAACTGAAGTGTAAGCAGACCGGGTGTGAGGCAGACCCCTGTGCCGTGGATAAGGTCATCGAGCTGCCAAGCCTGCGGTTCCAGCAGTTCAGCCGCGCACTGCTGGCTGACTATGATTTCATCGCAGAGAACAAAAATGCCATCCGACACGATGATGACGCCAGGCACTGCCTGCTCATCCTCGACGCGGAGGGAACGGACGGTTTCCTTGTTGACCCGCAGGGGTACAACTATGCCCGGTACAGTGCCTTTGTCCCCAACGCCCGCAGCTTGCTGACGCCGGATATGGGGATCGACCGCAGCTATCTTTCGCCGGCAGAGCCTTGGCGGGATGAGAGCAGGGATGAAATGCTCCGCATGACGCTGCGTGTCGATGGAAAGCCGGACTACACCCTCGTCCTCCCCGCTGACGAGGAATATCTCGATGCGGTGAAGACTTACCTCGATATCGACGTTTTCGCGGATGCCATGCTCTGTGATATACGCTTCAAGGTGCCTTACATTGGAGAACTTATCTGCGACACGGATTGCCCCGCTGTGGAGGATTACAACGACTTTGCGGAAGCGTTGGAAGGTATCTGGCAGCAGGACGGTGCGCTCCTGACCTATGCTGCTGTGCTGGAGGCTGAGAAGCCGGAAACCCTGCACCGTGCCTGTGAACTCCTGCGAAATCTGAATAACTACCAGCGCATTGTAGATACCTACGGTTACGGACAACGGCGCTTACAGGAAACGCTGGGGCTGGACGATGAGGCCGTCTGCGAACTGGAAGGCTACATGGACTTTGAAAAGTATGGTACTGACTGTATGGAAAATGACCATGTGATAGAGACGGAGTTTGGCCGGCTGCGGCGATTGGACCCGCCCTTTCCGGAGCAGACGCAGGGGCAGCAAATGTTTCAGTAGCTATTACAGCCGATATGTGCTATGTTGTGTAGCTATACCATAAGAAAGAGGTGAAAATGATGGGAAATATGAGCAGATTCCATATCCGTCCGGCCCGTCCTGATGAGACGGGCTTATTTTATACCCCGCACCCCGAAGAAGATAGGCGGCGGGGTACTATCGGCCATGTCCGCATGGACTTTGGACGCAGTGGCAACGAGTTCTGGCACACATGGTGGCCGAGGGGCCCGGAGGAGCTGAACAGTCCTGTGTTCAAAGCGGAGCTGCAAGAGGTCGTGGACACGATGCGGGAAAATGTACTGAAAAGCCGCTTTTCCATGGAGCGGTTCTGCTATGAACACGGAGGCAAGATCGCTGGCGGCTATGTGCAGAATTACGGTTACATCGTGGAAACCGAGCATTACCGCTACTGCCTGCGCTGCAATCCGTCCCCTGGTGACTATAACGGGTATCTGACGGCCTATGATCTGGATGTCCAGCGTCAGAATATGGCAAGGGGCAAGGCGCTGGTAGGCCGCGTCACTTATGCCAATGGCGATGCACAGGACTTTACCGATGCGGAAGCCTTCCTGAATTGTATGCGGAAGGAACTCCCGTATCGCCCGACCACAGGCTTTCGGTATGAGGTGTTGACCTGCGATCCCACCGTCCGCAAGGCTGTGGATGATATCGTCTTCGATCTCTATGGCGAGGAAAATCCCCGCCAGCAGGAAGATTACGAGCCGCAGTCCGGCCCCAATATGACGCTGGGTGGAATGTGAACATGGAGAGATCAGATAAGCAGCGAAAACCTGTTGCAATCAAAAACCTTTCTGAACTGAAGCGCTTCATCCAACCCGGCGTAGAGTTTAAGACGCTCAGCCAGAAAAATCACCCCGATCTGGTGGGGCTGACCCGTGTTGTGACCACGGTGCAGACAGTATGTTTCTATTCCAAAATCAAAGATCAGCCCAACAGCCGCTTTTCGACCGATAACGGAGGTAAAGGCTTCCGGACAGATTTCGCCAAAGCCGATGCCTATATCTTCGACGGGACGACGGTCAAGGTAAAGGATACGCGGAACAAAGACCGCGGCGTGATCTATGAATTCGAATTCTACGACAGAGAACAAACCATGCAGGAGGACACGAATATGGATAGAAAAATGGTGAATTTCATCAGGGAGCAGTATCCGCCCGGTACCCGCATCCGTCTCAATTCCATGGAGGATCCCTATGCCCCCATTGCTCCCGGCACCGAGGGTGAGGTGGACTTCGTGGATGACATCGGTACGATCCACATGAAGTGGGATAACGGCAGGGCGTTGGGAATCGTCCCTGGTGAGGACAGCTTCTCGGTGCTGCCGCCCAAGCTGACTACTCTGAAGCTGTATATGCCCCTTACCGCTGATTTCTATGAGAGAAGCGAGTACGGGGATTTGGAACCGGAGAGTACCATGCTGGATGGCTGTGCCTTGCGAGGCTATCAGGATCAGATCATGGCGGCACTGGTGAAAAACCGGATGCCGGAGGAGACCGAGCGAGGTCTCATGCATTGGTATG
>ERZ835980.2144-NODE-2144-length-18839-cov-6.135009_pt1 | contig 18839 bp, 15 predicted proteins | sample MGYA00519943_ERZ835980 | MGnify/ENA primary metagenome ERZ835980 (study PRJEB31850, sample SAMEA3708791) | human gut metagenome | biome: human gut; feature: human-associated habitat; material: faeces | place: China | collected 2014 ... | reverse complement strand
CACCTGCATACATCTTAGTTCGCAGTCCTGCTGTTCGACTGCGAACGGCACAGGCCGGCGGCAGAAAATATCCCCTGACTTTTTTCTTATTTAGGGGCTACCGTTTTCTTTGCAGCTTTCTTTTTAAAAAGAAAGCGCGTTCCCCCGTACCCCGTTCGGCGAGAATGTAACTAAGTTCTGGTAATAGGGCAGACTTTAAAGCCGAGGGAATTCTGAGCGTAAGAGGTAACGGCTTCAAGGGAAGCCTGAACTTCACTGACGGTACCGGTAATAATAAGAGTACCGGCGAATCTATCGACGAAACCGAGCTTAGCTGCGGACTTTTTAAGAGCGAGGTCGGCGCCGATGATTGCATATTCAGCCGGCGACATAGTAACAAGACCGATAGCGCAATGATTTTCCGAATAATCGACAGCGGGATCAAGTCCGAGTTTCTTATAGAGAATATCGTCGGGGTTTGCGATTATATGAGCAAGCGTGATCTGTTTACCGGGGACAAGCTCCTGTATAATACGCTGCTTGTTTTCATAAACATCTTCATTATTATAATTCATACTAACCTCCGATAACAACTCTGAGTCCCGTTGACTGCGCTGCGAAAGCAAGTTCTTTCATATACTCCTTATCGGGAGTTTTCGCGTCGCCCATGCCGTAATTTCTGCCGAGTCCGACATATTTATCATATCCCAACTTATGATACGGCAGCAGATGTATCTGCGAGACGCTGCCGAGCGACTTTGCAAAATGTGCAATATCGAGAATTTCCGACGTCGTATCATTGAATCCCGGAATTACCGGAACGCGTATTGTCAGGCTCTTTGCGCTGTGCGCTATTCTCACGGCGTTTTCAAGTATAAGATCATTCGGCTGCGTTGTAAATTCCTTATGCTTTGCGCTGTTCATGTGCTTTATATCCATAAGCACATAGTCAAGGTTCTTAACATACTCGTCCACAACCTCGCTCGGCGCAAATCCGGTAGTTTCGATACAGGTGTTTATTCCTATGCCATGCGCAGCTTTAAGCAGCGCAACTCCGAACTCAGGCTGGCACATTGCCTCTCCGCCTGAAAGCGTAAGTCCTCCGCCGCTCCTGCGGTAATAGGGCATATCCTTTTGCACTTCGGACAGCACCTCGGCTACCGTCACGTCTTTTCCTATGACCTTGGTCTTGCCGTTCTGCGTCATGTTCTCAATCTCGTACTTTTGAGATTCGGGATTGCAGCACCAGCGGCAGCGAAGACGGCAGCCCTTGAAAAAGACTATCGTTCTGATTCCCGGTCCGTCATGGGTCGAGAATTTTTGTATGTCAAAGATTCTTCCCTTTACGGAAAGATTGTTGTTTTCCATACCTTATTAATTTCCTCTTTCGGATAACTTTGCGAAAAATTTAAAATCCGCGCTGTTCCGTTCTGTTTATAATATCGTCCTGAAGTGACTTTGAAAGCGTTGTGAACAGTGCGCTGTATCCGGCAACTCTTACGACAAGGCTTCTGTACTTATCGGGATTTTTCTGTGCGTCGCGGAGTGTTTCGCGGCTTACGACATTGAACTGCATATGGCTGCCCTTCTGATCGAAGTATCCTCTTACAAGAGCTACAAAGCTTTCAAGTCCGCTGTCGCCTTCAAGCGCCGACGGGTGAAATTTCATGTTGAACAGCGTTCCGTTTGAGGCTATTCCGTGGTCAAGCTTTGCAACGGAGTTCGCCGACGCGGTAGGGCCGTGCGTATCAAATCCTGCTGAGGGAGAAACGCCGTCCGCAACCGGTTTGTGAGCGTATCTTCCGTCGGGAGTGGCTCCGGTCTGCGCACCGAGAGGCACGTTTGCCGAAACCGGATAAAGTCCTGCCTGGAACTGTCCTCCGCGCGGATTTTTAAAGTCCTGTATCTGCTTTGTATATGTATAAGCGGCTCTTCTTGCAAGCATATCGACATTATCGTCATCGTTGCCGTACTTGTCGAGAGAAAGTATATCCTCTCTTATCGCGGCATACTTCTGCGCATTTTCTCCGCCGTCAAGTCCGAAATTGTTATCAAGCGCGTCCTTTATCTCATGAAGCGTATACTTCTTTTGCTCAAACACAAGCGTTCTGATTGCAAACATAGAGTCCGCAACGTTTGCGATACCAAATCCCTGAGGACCCGTAAAGTTATATATCGCGCCGCCCTGTTCCGGAGTTTTTCCGCGCTTAATGCAGTCGTCAACCATTGACGCAAGATACGGCAGCGGACATCTTTCCGCATGAGCGACGTCGATCGCGTTATCAGCATTTACAAGCAGGCTTATGCAGTATTTCATCTGCTTTTTATAAGCCTCAAAGAAATCGTCAAAAGTCTTGAAAGCATCTATATCGCCCGACGCAATGCCGACCTGTGTTCCGTCGGTATCTCTGCCGTTTGAGAAAGTAAGCTCAAGCACACGGCACATATTGAAGAACGCGGCGTCATGCCAGCCCCATGTTTTACCTGCTTTCTGCGGTTCTACGCAGCCGATAATTCCGTAATCTCTCGCGTCCTCAATCGTAAGTCCTCTCGAAAGCAGCGACGGAATTATTACCTCGTCGTTATAGTACGCGGGAAGTCCGACACCGGTGCGCGTTACCTTTGCGGCTTTGATAAGAAAATCATGCGGAGATTTATTCCATACTCTTACCGACATTGACGGTGCCGGGAGCATTACGTGCAGCGTCGCCTCAAGGCACATATACGAGAGGTCGTTTGTGGCGTCCTCGCCGTAGATATTCTGACCGCCCGCAATAAGGTTCTGGAACAGGCTGTATCCGGCAAATCCCTCTGCGCTTGCGGCATCTCTAATTTTATTAAGATCGTTGAGTTTTACCCAAATACAGTCAAGCAGTTCCTGTGCAAATTCCTTTGTTATCTCGCCGCTTTCAATATCCTTCTTATAATAAGGATACATATACTGATCGAATCTTCCGGGAGATATGGAATGTCCGCTTGACTCAACCTGCAGCAGCATCTGTACGAACCAGAACGACTGACAAGCCTCATAGAAATTCGACGCGCCGTTTTCGGGCACTCTCGAACAGTTTCTTGCAATTATTGCAAGCTCGCGCTTTCTGTTTTCGTCTGTTTCTTTTTCAAGCATTTCGAGTGCAAGTCTTGCATATCTTCTTGCGTATGTAATAACCGCCTCGCAGCTCATCTCGGCAGCGTCGAGAAAGGCGCGCTTTGTATTGAAATCCGCGTCGCCGACATTCTGCTTTGCCTTTTCGGCTCGTATTTCTTCAAGTATTCCTTTATATCCGACCGAGAGCACCTTATCGTACTTTACGGTTACATGACCTACGCCGTTATAGAAGTAATTTCCGGGAGTAAAGATATTATGCTCCATTGCGGTTTTGGTTTCGGGCGCAAGGTAGCTTGTCGCAAGCTCGCTTGTGGTTTTTCCCTTCCAATATTTATATACTTCATGGAGAACTTTTTTGGTTTCGTCCGAAATATAGAACGGATCGGCGCTCCTATGCTCCATGGTATCGAATTCGCTCTCAAGCCAATCGAACGAAAACTCCGGGAAAACCTGACAGCTTCTCGGACGTTTTGTATTTGAACCGACAATAAGTTCTTCATCGCGTATTGTTACGGGAAGATATTCGAGTATATTTTTAAAAGCCTTTGCGCGGCGCGTGACGATCGGCTCACCCTCTGTCTGCATATAAGACTGAGTGAGCAGCACGGCTCTGTCCGCCTCTACCTGCGGCATCTGCTTAAACAGGTTCGCTTTCAGGCGTTCTATTCTATCGGATTTTTCTATTTCAAAGTCCTTACCCATCAACGAAAATCACCTCATAGTTCAAATCGGGCAGACTATTCCCATCTACCTTATTATTCACAGTTAATTATATTATAGCAAGTCCGGTTTGTCAATAGGAAAATGTTAATTTATGTTGGTTTTTGCTGTATTTGTGTTGGGTTTTATGTGATTTGGGGCATTTTTGTTGGGAATGAGTGTTGCTTGGTTTGGGTGGGAACGGGTTATCCTCTTACATGTGCAACCTTATACACCCACTTTTCGGAATCGAAAAAGTCCCCTGCGAGGATAAATGACAAAAGATTTTCGCCGCTCAAGCGCCGCAGCGAAAGCGCGGCTTTCTATCCACACGTCAAACTATCGTCGGTAAAGATTTCCATCACCTCCGAAATCTTCTATCTTCGCTCGCAGATGCTCCGCACTGCTCGATGGGGTTAGTATCTAAGTAAATGTTTTGGTTGACACGGTTCAACTCTTATTCCACGTCACGCTGCGGTCTGCGCAAACTTTGTTTTAGGCTCAAATGTGCAACTTTTACGCGTTATTACGCAGTCAACAGGACTCGACTTTCTGCCCAGCTTGCCTATCGGCAAGAAACTTGGTTCAAATGTTACTTTTATGTATATAAAAAACTCTGTGCAAAGTTTTACACAATGTACAGAGTTATATTTTTATATTAATTTAAAGCAAAATTGCACTTTGAAGAATATTTCCCGTTTCAGCCCAAACCAAAGCACCACTCAGCCAAACACAAACTACCTGTCAGACCGCAAACTGGAAAATGCAGAACGCCGCATAAAGCGCAAGCAGCAGAATTCCCTGCCATCTCTTTAATTTTCCGCTTATCATCGGCGGTACGGTGAGTATCAGCATTACACCGAACATTACCGGAATATCTATAAGCAGCGATGAATTGTATCCCATTACTTGCTTGCTGTTCGGCACGTCAAACGGCGCAAGCGCCACCGATACTCCGCTTACAAGCACAATGTTGAAAAGATTTGCACCGATAACGTTTCCGAGCGAAAGCAAACCGTGTCCCTTTTTCAGCGAAGTTATCGCCGTTACAAGCTCCGGCAAAGATGTGCCGAGAGCCACAAACGTAAGCGCAATTACCGATTCCGGAACGCCGAGACCGTTTGCAATTATAATTCCGTTATCTACAAGAAGATTTGCGCCAACAGCAATAAGCGCCGCGCCTATTACAAGCAGAATGATGTCTTTGCCCAACTTATTTTCCGTCTCGTTCTCATGCTCTTCGCTCTGTGCGCCGTTCTTTGAGGCTTTGAGCGCAAAATAAACCTGAACTCCGATATAAACGGCAAATATAAGCAGCATATTTATGCCGGCAACTCTTGAAAAACGTCCGGTAAAATATGCGATTACGGCATAGTATATTGCCGCCGCGAAAAAGAAGAACACCGGTATTCTCAGCGTCTTTTTGTCAATCTTGGACGGTTTTGCGGCAACGCTTATTGCGGCTATGAGTGCAGTGTTGCATATTACCGAGCCTATTGCATTTCCGTAGGAAATCTCACCGTGTCCGGAAAGCGCGGACGTTGTGGAAACCATGACTTCGGGAAGTGTTGTTCCTATCGACACGACCGTTGCGCCTATAAGGAGTTCCGGAACGTGAAATTTTCTTGCTATACCGGTTGCACCGTCTACAAACCAGTCTCCGCCCTTTATGAGAAGCACCAGTCCGACCGCAAACAGCAGCACTGCGACTAACATATATTTTTCCTCCGAATTTTATTTATACAGATTAATTTATACAGTCATATTCAGAAAAATATGCCCGTTATAACAAATAAAACGGCACAGATTATTCTCAAACCCATGCCGTATATAAGTCTGATTAAAAAAACTTACGCCTTATTTACCGATCCGAAAAGTTCCATCTTTTCTTTTACGGTAGCCTTGATTGCTTCAAAGCCGGGAGCGAGAAGTTTTCTGGGGTCAAAGCCCTTGCCTTCGAGATCCTTGCCTGCCTCGATATACTTTCTTGTTGCTGCTGCAAATGCGAGCTGGCATTCGGTGTTTACGTTAATCTTTGAAACGCCGAGAGAAATTGCCTTTTTGATCATATCAGCGGGAATTCCCGTGCCGCCGTGAAGAACGAGAGGCATATCGTCGCCTACTGCCTTAGATACTGCGTCGAGAGTTTCAAACGAAAGTCCGGGCCAGTTTGCCGGGTACTTACCGTGAATATTGCCTATACCTGCTGCGAGCATTGTAACGCCGAGTTCGGCAATCATCTTGCACTCGTTAGGATCTGCGCATTCGCCCATACCTACAACGCCGTCCTCTTCGCCGCCTATTGCGCCGACTTCGGCTTCAAGAGAAATACCCTTGCTGTTTGTGAGAGCTACGAGTTCCTTGGTCTTTTCGATATTCTCTGCTATCGGATAGTGAGAACCGTCGAACATTACGGAAGAAAATCCTGCTTCGATACACTTGAGTGCGCCCTCATAAGAGCCATGGTCGAGGTGAAGTGCAACGGGAACGGTGATATTAAGTTCTTCGAGCATTCCGTTTACCATGCCGACTACCGTCTTATATCCGCACATATACTTACCTGCTCCTTCGGAAACGCCGAGTATAACGGGAGAGTTAAGTTCCTGTGCGGTGAGAAGTATAGCCTTTGTCCACTCAAGGTTATTGATGTTGAACTGTCCTACTGCGTAATGACCTTTTTTTGCTTTATTAAGCATGTCCTTAGCTGTAACTAACATTATTTTTTACCTCCGATGGTATTATTTCAGTTATATGATACCCAAAAGAGATGCATATTTCAACACTTAAATGTTAATTTCTATGTTTTTTTTACTTTTAAGAAGATTTATATTATGCATGTTTGGGAGAAAAGGATAATTTACTGCCATGTGCAGCTCTATACCGACGCATTTCTACGGAGAAAAGCTGCCGAAAAGTGGGTGTATAAAGTCGCACTTTGAAAAATCTTACCTGTTTCCGCCCAAATAATCAGCACTCAGCCAAAATCAGGCACCGCCCCTCTTTTTATAGTACCCTGCACCCCTGCTTTTCAAGCTCCTCAATGCTCTCCTCGCGCCATACAGACGCCTGAACCTCGCCTATGTGCATCTTTCTCAGATAGTACATACAAAGTCTTGACTGTCCGATACCTCCGCCGATAGTAAAGGGTAATTTGTCCTCAAGTACAGCCTTGTGGAACGGAAGTGCGCGCCTGTCGTCGCAGCCGGACAGAGTGAGCTGTCTGTCAAGAGACTCGCTGTCTACTCTTATACCCATGCTCGAGATCTCAAACGCTATGTCAAGTACCGGATAATAAAGCAGTATGTCGCAGTTGAGTTCCCAGTCGTCGTAGTCGGGGCTTCTGCCGTCGTGTCTGCTGCCGGAATTGAGCATTCCGCCTATCTTCATAAGACAAACCGCGCCGTTTGCTCTCGTATATTCGTTCTCGCGCTGTTTCGGAGTAAGCAAAGGATACATATCCTCAAGCTCCTGCGTCGTAATAAAGCTTATTTCATCAGGCAAAGGATTTGCCTCGAACGATTCCCTAAGTGCCGGGAAATTGTATGCCATGTGCTGTTCGGTGTTCTTGAGCACTCGGTATATCTTTTTCACCGTCTTTTTGAGCGTTTCAATGTTTCTGTCGGCTCTCAGAATAACCTTTTCCCAGTCCCACTGGTCAACGTACAGCGAATGAAGCGCGTCGGTCTCCTCGTCGCGGCGTATAGCGTTCATATCGGTGTAAAGTCCTTCTCCTACGGTAAAGCCGTATTTGCCGAGCGCATATCTTTTCCACTTTGCAAGCGACTGCACTATCTGAACGTTTCTGCCCGTCTCTTTGATGTCGAATTCAACCGGACGTTCAGTGCCGTTAAGCGCGTCGTTGAGACCGGATTCGGGCGTTACGAAAAGAGGCGCCGAAACTCTTGTAAGGTTGAGCGTTGCGGCAAGCTCGCGTTCAAAATAGTCCTTGCAGAATTTTATCGCTATCTGCGTGTCCTTTATGCCGAGAATTGATTTGTACATAATTTCTGCTCCTTATATTTTCAGTCTTTCTTTGTATAATGATAAGCTATGCGCGGCGTGTCGTCGGGAAGTCTTATTATTCCGCACCTGACAAAGCCGTTTTTCTCAAAAACTCTCTGCATAACCTTGTTGTCCGGGTGCGTGTCTCCGCGAATATCATCGCACAGCGTCTTGCAAAAGCCGAGGCAGTATTCCGAAATGCCCTTTACTTCTCCGCTGCCGGCAAGTCTGTGAACCGTTCCGTACGGTCTGCGGTTGAACCACGGCTTTCCCACAAGCGCACGGTATTCCGGCTGCACGTCGGTCGTGAACATGAATACAGCCTGTATTTTGCCGTTTTCGTCGGTGCAGACATAACTTTTGCCGTTTTCTATATCGTCCGTCAGCAGTTCGCGGCTCGGATATCCTCCTGCCCACTGCGTCGGGTTTCCAGTCTTTTCCATAAATCTGCGCGCGTTTTCGTAAATGCGCATTATATCTTCAAGATCGATCATCTGCGTCTTTCGTATCTCCATAAATCACAACTCCGAAACATCACTGTGCTTTCAGAATCAGATTATACCACACGGGCGTGCGCGTGTCTACACAAATTTATAAATTTTCGGTTCAAAAAGCATTTTTCTTAACATTACATCGCATTTTTTACCATTGACACACGGTAAAAATTATAGTACAATATATTATGATTGGAAATTTATGTAAAAGTACGGATAAGGAGGGCGGCATGACTGATATAACGGCTCTTGCAGAGTTAAAAGACAAGCCTTACGGCAGCACGCTGTCGCTGCTTTCCTTTGCAGACTCGACAAACAATTACATACGCAGACTTTCCGACATTCTTCCGGACGGTCATACTGTAATTGCAAACGAGCAGTTTTCCGGCCGCGGACGTCAGGGTAAAAGTTTCTTTTCTCCTCCCGAGGACGGACTTTACATGAGTGTTCTTTTCAAAAATCCGCGCCTTGTAAACGACGGTCTGTTTACCGCAAAAATAAGTCTTGCCGTATGCTATGCAATCGACAGGATAACCGGCACCGACGGAAACGGCGGAGTAGGCATAAAGTGGGTAAACGACATCTACCTCGGTTCGGGCAAGCTCTGCGGAATACTCTGCGAACGGCTTACGGATAAAAACGGCGCGTCATACGTAATTGCAGGAATAGGAGTCAATTTATACACCGACCGTTCCTCGATGCCGAAAGACATACGCGGCGTTGCCTGCTCGCTTTTCGATATTACAAGAACGCGATATGACAAATATAAGCTTTGCGTGCTTATACTCGAAGAACTTCAAAAGGTCTTTGAACTGGACAACGGCAATGTTATCGAAAGATATAAGCAAAGAAGCGTGGTTCTCGGGCGCGAAATAACCGTAATAAGAGCCGGCGAAAGCGTAAGAGCCGCGGCTCTCGACATATGCGACGACGGTTCGCTTTTGGTAAGGTACGAGGACGGATTTACCGCAAAGCTCTGCGGCGGCGAAATAAGCATACGCGTAAACCGTCAGGGCAGAAAATAGCATTATTTTTACGAATTGTAAAATATTTTTCCGTACACGTTTTGTTGATTTAAACTATTGAATTGCGGCAAACAATATGCTATAATACATCAGGCGATTGTTAAAAAATTAATTATATATAAGTAAGAGGTGTAAAAAATGTTAAACAAGAAAACTGTTGAAGACATTGAAGTAAAAGGCAAAAAGGTGCTTGTACGCTGCGATTTCAACGTTCCGATAAAGGACGGCGTTATCACAAGCGACAAGAGAATCGTAAGCGCACTGCCCACGATCAAGTATCTGCTTGACAACGGAGCAAAGGTTATACTCTGCTCTCACATGGGCAAGCCTCATGCAATACTCACAGAGGGATTCGGTCTTGACAAGAAAGAAAAGAAAAAGGTAGAGGAACTTCCCGAAAGCGAAAGAGCCGCAGCTACCGCAGAATTTATCGAAAAGGCTAAGAAGAACGATCCCGTAAAGTTCACCCTTAAACCCGTTGCCGACAGACTCAACGAGCTTCTCGGCGGCAAGGTTGCATTCGCAAAGGACATCGTCGGCGACGACGCAAAGGCTAAGATCGCCGCTCTCAAGGACGGCGAGGCGGTTCTTCTCGAAAACGTACGTTTCGACGCAAGAGAAACAAAGAACGACGACAGCTTTTCCAAGGAGCTTGCATCTCTCTGCGACGCATATGTAAACGACGCATTCGGTTCCGCTCACAGAGCTCACTGCTCTACCGCAGGTGTTACCAAGTTCGTTAAGGACAGCGTTTGCGGCTACCTCATTCAGAAAGAAATCGAAGTTATGGGCGGAGCACTCTCCAATCCTACACACCCGTTCGTTGCAATTCTCGGCGGCGCTAAGGTTTCCGATAAGATCGGCGTTATAAACAACCTCATCGACAAGGTTGATACGCTTATCATCGGCGGCGGTATGGCTTATACCTTCATGCGCGCTCTCGGCAACAGCATAGGTACTTCTATCTGCGAAGAAGATAAGATCGACCTTGCTAAAGACCTTATGGCTAAGGCTCGTGAAAAGGGCGTTAACTTCCTCCTACCCGTTGATAATATGATAGGCAGAGAGTATGATGAAAATACAATTTATATGAGAATTTACTCCGACGCTATTCCCGACGGCTGGATGGGACTTGATATAGGCCCGACAACGCAGGAACTGTTCTCCAAGACTATCGCCGGCAGCGGCACGGTTGTCTGGAACGGTCCTATGGGCGTTTCCGAATGGGAAAACTTCGCAGCAGGTACCAAGGCTGTTGCCAAGGCTGTTGCTGACAGCGGCGCAATCTCTATCATCGGCGGCGGCGACAGTGCTGAGGCTGTTGAAAGACTCGGATTTGCAGATAAGATCACTCATATCTCTACCGGCGGCGGCGCTTCTCTCGAATTCCTCGAAGGTAAGGAACTTCCCGGTATCGCAGCTCTTAACGACAAGTAATACAAAAGAGTACGCGCTTTCTTTTTAAAAAGAAAGCTGCAAAGAAAACAATAGCCCCTAAATTAGAAAAAAGACCATGGGACGCTCTGTGCCGCCGGCTTATACCGTCCGCAGTCAAACAGCAGGACTGCGGACTAAGATGTTAACAGGTGCGTGAGTAAACTATAGAAACTGTGTACTAACGGCAGTTTTGGTAAGTGAAATTGTTTTGCGAAAATTGAAATAATGTCAAAATTTCACTTTGCACCGAGTTTTTGCTCCGCACCGGCGAAACATTAAACTAATGTTCAGCAAAGTCATCTCGCGTAAGCGAGCCGGGCGGAAAGGTAAGTCCTGTTGACTGTGAAATAACAGAAAAAGTCAACACTTGCGCGGCAAAAATAAGGTTTACGCAGACCGCAGCGTGACATGGCATAAAAGTTAAAGCGTGTCAACAAAAACTTTTACTTAGAAAACAGCCCCATCCGCGCGCCTGTCGCGCGGCGATTTCGCAACACAGTTTCAGGGACAGTACGAAACGAGAGTTTTTGAAATTTCGGAGGGGCAATTTGTTGCGGTAGGCGTTTACACTCTTTAGAGTGAAATCCTCCACGTAGCCACGCTTTCGCGGCGGCGTATGAGCCGCGAACGGTTTATCCTCGTAGGAGGACTTTTCCCTCGCAGGAGGACTTTTCTCCGTAGAAAAGCGTCAGTACAAGGCTGGGCTTTGAAGAGAATTTCCCGTTTCTACCCAAAACAAGCAACACTCCGCCAAAAATCACCCCAAACAGGCAAAAATCATTTAAACATAAGTGCAGTAAAGAAAAAAATATAGAAAAAAGAAGGTTGAATCCGGTGAGAAAGAAAATAATAGCAGGAAACTGGAAAATGAATAAGACTCCGACCGAAACCAAGGCGTTTCTTGAGGAGCTTAAACCCGTAGTAGCAGGAAAGACAGGCTGCGATGTAATCGTGTGCGTTCCTTTCGTTGACCTCCCTACCGCAGTTGACGCGTGCAAGGGTACAAATATCAAGGTCGGCGCACAGAACGTTCACTTCGCACCCAACGGAGCATATACCGGCGAAGTAAGCGCGGCAATGCTTGTCGATCTCGGCGTTGAATACGTTATAATCGGTCATAGCGAAAGAAGACAGTATTTCGCAGAAACCGACGAAACCGTAAATATGAGAACCAAGGCTGCACTTGAGGCAGGACTTAAAGTTATACTCTGCGTAGGCGAGCTTGAAAAGGAACGCGAACAGGGTATCACCGCAGAAATCCTCGGCAAGCAGACCAAGGTTGACCTTATGGGCGTTACAGCAGAGCAGATGAAGAACGTAATCATCGCTTACGAACCCGTATGGGCTATCGGAACAGGTAAGGTTGCAACAACCGAACAGGCTGACGAGGCTTGCGGCGTTGTAAGAAGCGTTGTAGCTGAAATGTTCGGCAAGGACGTTGCGGACAAAACTGCAGTTCAGTACGGCGGCTCCATGAACGCAAAGAACTGCGCAGAACTTCTCAAGTGCGAGAACGTTGACGGCGGACTTATCGGCGGCGCATCTCTCAAGAGCGCAGATTTCGGTATAATCGTTGACGCTGCTCAGTAATCTGAGTTTATAAAGCATAATTTAAGGCTAAGTACGTGATTGTTTTCGTACTCAGCCTTTTCTTTTTGTACTTGTTTTTGCCGTCAGGAATCAATTTACGGCTGCTTTGCCTCGTCAAGCTCAAACCAGAAAGTGCTGCCTTCGTGCAGCGTGCTTTCAACTCCGAAACAAGCCGAATGTTTGGTCAGAATTTCCTTTACTATGGATAGACCTATGCCAGAACCCACGACGTTTCGCTTGTGGTTCTTGTCGCTCTTGTAGTATCTGTCCCAGATGTAAGGCAGCTCGTTTTCGGGTATGCCCTCTCCCGAATCCCTGACCTCGACGCGTATCTTGCCGTCCTTTACGGTCTGAATTACCTTTACGGTCTTGTCCTCGCCGGTATAATTTACGGCGTTGTCGATAAGATTAAGTATGACCTGCGACATCTTCATGGCGTCGCATACGCAATACGCTTTTCTGTCGTATTCAAGCAATACCTTGTAGCCGTTGTTGAGATAAAGCATCTTGTACCGCGCAACAAGCTTTTCAAGCATTTCGGTGAAATTCAGATTTTCCGGCTCAAGCTTTTCAATGCCGTTCTGGAGCTTTGTAAGGTCGAGAATGTTGTTTACAAACTCGGTAAGACGTCTTGCCTCGTCGATTATTACCTGAACGTTTTCGGGCGTGTTTTCTCCCGGGAGGTCTCGCATTGCCTCGCTGTATCCTATAATCATGGTAAGCGGCGTTCTCATGTCGTGCGAGACGTTTGCCATAAGCTCTCGCCTTAACGTTTCAACCTTGCCCAGTTCGCTTGCCGTGTAGTTCAGGGTATCGTTTAACTGTTCGATTTCGGAATATCCCCTGCCGTCGAAATGCGTGTCGTATTTGCCGCTTGCAAGCTCTTTTGCAGAGCTGTTTATCTTTTCGATAGGCTTTGATATGAACTTTGCGACAAGGAACGAGGTTATCAGCGACAGCACCGTTACAAACACCGTAACCGCCATGTTCTGGTATCTCAGCGTTGACACGGTGGAATCGAGAGGCGTTACGCGCGTTTCCGCAACCACCATTTTTTCCGAACCGTCGGACATGGTCTTTATCTTTGCGTAAAGCAGATCGTTGTGAACGTCGTTGTTGAAAAACAGTGCGGGAGCATGGCTTCTTTTGTACTTTGACTTGCTTTCATCGCCCGTGTCGGTCTCAGCATCAGCATTATCTGTGCCGTCACCGCTGTCAGGTGCGTTTTCGGGACGTTCTCCGGGCTTTATAAACGCCATAAAGCTGCGGTCGTTCTTTCCGATATAGAACCGCGAACATTCTCCGCTGTTGTCAAGCGCCTCTGAATATATGCCGTACAGCTCGTATATGCCTATGCCGTACATGACGGGGCCGTAATCCTCGCCCGACTCGTACTCGCTGCTAAAGGCGTCGGTGTCTATTACGCGAAGGCTCATCTGTCCGTTTCCGGCAAGATACGACATAGCCGTCTGAAGATTGTCGGAGTCAAGATTGTCGCAGACGTAATTTGCCGCCTTTTTTAACTCGTTTTTCTTTACCGAATAGTAAAACGCACTGAAAAATACCGTCTGACACAGCCACAGCACGACAAGCATTGCCGCGGCAACTCCCATAAAGCAGCAGTATATCTTCCAGCGCACGCGCATTGAACGGTGCGGTTTCTTTTTCTTTTCCGAAGATTTCGGAACGTCATGCTTGTTTTCAGTCTGCGTCAAAACGGTAGCCAACTCCTCTCAGGGTGACAATGTGATTGCTGCAGCTTCCGAGATTTTTGCGAAGCAGCTTTATGTGAGTGTCGAGCGTTCTGTCGTCGCCGAAAAAGTCGTACCCCCATACGTTGCTTATCAGTTTTTCACGCGTAAGCGCAATGCCCTTGTTTTTTATGAGATAGAATAACAGGTCGTATTCTTTTGGCGTAAGGTCGGCGCGCTTTCCGTCAACGTAAACTATTCTGCCGGCAAAATCAACCTTTAAGTTTCCGCACTCAAATAAATCTCCCGACACGTTGTTTACGCGCTTTAATATCGCGGCAACCCTCATCATAAGCTCTTTGGGCGAGAACGGCTTTACGACGTAATCGTCTATTCCGGTTTCAAAGCCGTGCAGCTTATCGTATTCCTCTCCTCTTGCCGAAAGCATTATAACGGGTGTGTTCTTTGTCTTTTTAAGTTCTCTGCAAACGGTAAAGCCGTCTATGTCGGGCATCATTATGTCGAGTATTACAAGGTCGAAATCCTTGTTTTTGAAAAGCTCGACAGCCGTCATTCCGTCGGGAGCTTCCGTTACGTCATATCCCTCAAAAACGGCGTATTTGCTTATAAGTCTGCGTATTTTTCCCTCGTCGTCAACAACAAGCAGCTTGTACATCTTCTGCCGCACTCCTTTTCGTGTTTTCTTACAATATTAATTTATACTCACAATGTGAAAATCCCGTGATTATACTGTAAACAAAGAAAACAACCGTTCCGCCCTTCAAAAACTGTTGATTTTTATAAGCGCGTATGTTATAATAAGTTTATATATGTATATTATATACTGATAAGCGTATAATTTCAAGTTTACGGCAAGGGAGTTTGACAGATTTGGATAAGGAAAACACGGCACCCGAAAAATTGTTCGGCACTTCTATGTTCGGTTACAGCAAAAACGACGTCAACAAATACGTCGAGGTTCAGAACGTTATATATTCCAACATGAAAAGCGAGCTTGAGGGTGAAATACGCTCTCTTGAATCAAAACTTTCGGACGCCGAGAAGACGTCTGAGCTTCTTGAAAAAGCAAAAGGAGAGATTACCGCTCTCGAAAACGAGAAAACATCTCTTGAAAACGCAATAAAGGCGCAGGGCGACGAACTCTCGGAAAAAGAGGGCGTTATTACGTCGCTGCAAACAAAAAACTCTGACCTTGAGTCCGAACTTTCCGAGAAAAGCAGACAATATACCGAGCTTTCCGAAAAGCTTGAAAGACAAACGTCGGTAATAAACGATAAAAGCACGTCCGAAACCGATCTTCGCGCAAGGCTGTCCGAAAAGGACGCGGAAAACCTTGAAAAGGACGCAAAGATTGCGGAACTCGAAAACAGGATCTCCGAGCTTTCGTCGGAGCTTGAAAACAGCATAAGCACCGAAGAAATATCCGAGGTTCTTTCCGAGGCGAGAAATCAGGCAAAACAGCTTCTCGACAGAGCGAGAACCGCTGCGGACAAAATTGTTTCCGACGCACGTGAAAAGGCTCACTCCGACGCGCAGAGAACAGTCTCCGAAAGCCAGCAGCTTGTCAAGACAAACATAGAGCGCGTAAAATATCTCAACCGCCGCAAAAGCGAGCTGTCCGAAATATTCAAGGATCATAAAAACAAGGTAGACTCTTTCTTCAACTCAATTTCCGATTCGTTAAAGGACTCGGACAACAAATAATCAGTTACAGGGGGTAAACCGTAATGAAGATCAAAGACGGATTCATTTTAAGAAAAATCGCCGACACATATATGGTAATCGCCGTGGGAGACGCCGCAAAAGATTTCGGCGGTATGATAAGCCTCAATGAGACGGGCGCTTTTCTCTGGGAAAAGCTTGAGGGCGGCTGTGACAATGAAAAAACTCTCGTAAAAGCCCTGACCGACGAATACGACGTCGATGAAGTTACGGCACTGCGCGATGTAAAAGCATTCATGAAAAAAATTTCCGACGCAGGATTTGCCGAATAATGATCCGCAATTTATTTGCGAAAAAACTTGATTTATACGCTCTGCATTTACTTGCAGGGCGTTTGTTTTTGCCGCGGATTTTAATTTAAACAAAAATTACCTCTTTATTTACCGCGTTTTCTGCGCAAACTTCTTTTGCGGATAAAAATCCGCGAACCTTTTTCAAGGAGGTACAGGAAATGCATTTTTCCAAAAATCCTTATCCGGACAAAAACGACGGAAAGTACAAGTATTCGTCTCACAAGGAACGCGTCCGTCTTAAAATTCTCGATGTCGGCGCTCCGGCGTTTCCCGATGACGAGGACTTTACAAACAACGGCAAAGTGCCTATCTATGAGGGCTATATTCCCACGGATCCTCTCGGAAGCTGGACAGGCAAACCCGAAAATCCCGACGAAGAACCCGTTCAGGACGCAGACGACCTTTAAGCAATATCCCCTTTCTTTTTATGCGGACGGCATATTGACAAAATCGAACATTTGTGCTATAATATAACCGTTCCGGAAATTTCCGGCAGCAAAAAGAAAAGCCGGGACAAAACACTTGCAAAACAGTGGTAAAAAATACGTCCGGTAAAGGATAAAAGGACGGTGCGCCTTTGCATAAGGCTGTAAACACGTATCTTTCGGCAGAAGATGCGGCTTGTTTTATGGCTTTGAATATGCAAAGGCGTTTTTTCGCGCAAAAAAATAAAGAAAGGAAGAAAATTATGATAAAAATATCAGGCAGAAAACTGATCATGCCGCAGAACGAAAGGTATATCGGCTTTCTCAAGGACAACCTTGCCGAAAAACGCGAGTTCCTTATATCGGACAAAGCTCTTTCGGCGCTTGAATTCAGAATAGACGTAGAAAATCCGGCTTGTACCGTAACGCCTGAAAAGACGGTCGGGGAGGACGGGTATGCGCGCCTTACATGGGAAATAGGAAGCGGGGTGACCTCGGTTCACGGGAGAATAAGAGTGCAGTTAAGAGCGCTCGATCCCGACGGCGCAATGGTCTGGCACAGCGAAATATGCGACTTTTTTATCGGAAATTCGGTTGACGCACAGTCGCAGTATTCCGACGCGGATCTGTCGGGCTTTGAACAGATCGAAAAAAAGGTGCTGTCGTCAAAGCTTGCCGCGCAAAGTGCGGCAGATGAGGCAAAACAGTATGCAGGCAAGGCTACTCTCTCGGCGTCCGAGCTTTCTTCGTCGGTCACGGCTCTGAATTCTCACATTGAAAGCAAATCAAATCCGCACGGCGTTACAAAGGCACAGCTCGGACTGGGCAGCGTTGACAACACGTCGGACAAAAACAAACCCGTAAGCGACGCCGTTAAGGCAGAACTTGACAAAAAGGCAAACCATGCCGCCGTACAGACCGCAATAAACGTTCTCGGCGAAACAATGAACGCTCACAACGATTCAAAAAACAATCCTCACAGCGTAACCAAAGCGCAGATTGGTCTTTCAAACGTAGACAATACAGCTGACAAAGACAAACCCGTAAGCGACGCTGTCAAAACCGAGCTTAGCAAGAAAGCAGATGCCGAAAATCTTAATTCGCATACCGAAAACACGTCAAATCCGCACGGCGTAACGGCAGAACAGGTCGGTGCTTACGGCTGTCAGGAGGTTGATAACAAACTGTCGGCACGTGCAAAACTGCTGCACAGTCACAGAACCGCAAGCAGCGGAATCAGGCAGGAAATAAATCTGACGGAACGCACCATTATAGCTGCAGACATTTCAGAATCGGGGCGGATCTCGGACAAGCAGCTTTACGGCGCAGGCACAACATTTATTTTTGACGTGTCAGGCACAATAAGCATAAAGGGTACAATGGACTCGCAGGGAGAACTCAAAAACGGAAGAACGACGGTTTTCAGACACTATCCGTCAGAAACGTTCTCACCGCTTGAATTTGAAGAAACCTTCACAGTACAGAAAGGCTCATCGCTTACCTTGTATTTATCAGCAGGAAAGTGCGATTTTGATTATTTTTACGAAACTTCGCAAACTGACGGTTTCATGACGTCTGCCGACAAAGCAAAGCTTGACGGACTTCCGAACGACGCGTATTCAAAATCCGAAACCGACAGCAAGATAGACCTGCTCTCACTCAAAGCCGAAAAGAGCGGCGAAGCTTTAAGAATATCCGACGCGTGCGAACTGGAACAGACGGCAGACGTTACGCTTACAAGTGACGCTATGATTGATTTTTCCGCAGTGTCGGTTAAAAAGTACGGCAAAAATCTGATTCCGTATCCGTATATGGAAATGACAAAGACCGTAAACGGTATCACTTTTACCGATAACGGAGATGGCAGCATTACGGTAAACGGAACAGCAACAGCAAATGCAATATACTTTGTTAGAACGAATACTAATTTTACTGTGGAGAAAGGAATATATACATTATCAGGTTGTCCGACCGGCGGAAATAAATCATCTTATTCCCTTGGGATAGATGTTTACAATGACAAAACATGGCTTAAAAATTTTTTTGATTATGGCGAAGGTGTATTTGTTGACCTAACCTCAAGTGTCTTTACAGGGTTACCTGTGTATATACGTGTTGTCACCGGAACAACAGTCAACAATCTTGTATTCAAACCAATGCTTGAACTCGGAAACGCTGCGACGGACTACGAGCCGTACAAAGCGCCCGTGACGTACACACCCGACAGCGACGGAAAAGTATCGGGTGTTACGCTTGGTTCTGACACTGCTACGCTTACGACCGACACGAGCGGAGTTATTATCAATGCAAAATACAAAAAGGACATAACAAAAGCGTTTGAAGAACTCGAAA
>ERZ835980.2140-NODE-2140-length-18859-cov-4.003616_pt1 | contig 18859 bp, 19 predicted proteins | sample MGYA00519943_ERZ835980 | MGnify/ENA primary metagenome ERZ835980 (study PRJEB31850, sample SAMEA3708791) | human gut metagenome | biome: human gut; feature: human-associated habitat; material: faeces | place: China | collected 2014 ... | reverse complement strand
AATTGAATTATCAAAAAAATATTCAGATGAAAAAGTATCAAAAATGATAAATGGGGTTTTAGATAAGATATATCACGAAGTAGAAGACAAAAGTGAATAATCATTATAAAATAATACATTACAAGAAAACATTTGATGCTTTAATAAAAAATAAAACTATTACATCTTTAGGAAGATATAAAAGTTCTTTTTATATTAATAAGAGAAAATTATTCTTTAAAGAAGAAGTAGATAGAATGTATTATGAATTACTAGGAAACTCGATTGCAGAATACTTAAACATAAATTACACATATTATGAACCCACTATTATAAAGACTGCTACTAGAGAAATAAAAGGATTAGTAGCAAAAGATTATCGTAGAGAAGGTTATAGTTTAGTAAAGTTTAATAAATTATTAAATGGTAAAGAAATGACTTTAGATAATATTAAAATAGCTTTAGATATATATTTTAATGACTATATAAATAAAGAAGAATTAGTAAATAAAATATATAGTGAAGTAATAAAACACTATATGTTAGATTTACTCATAGGTAATAATGATAATGGAGAGTATAACTATGAAATGATGGTAAGTAAAGATAATGCCTATTTATCACCATATTCAGATTTTGGTTTAACTTTTAATTTTACTAGTACTAGATTAAGAGTAAATGAAGAAGTAGATAATAGTATTTATAGTAATCTTAAAGTATTACTTAAAGAAGATAAATACTATCAAGAATTTATTAATATGTATAATAAATTAAATCCATTTATTTTAGAGGAATTAATTGAAAATATAGAACAAAAAAGAAAAATAGCTTCAGATGATAATTTTAAAAATATTATTTTTTTATCTTATAGCAAACATTATATGTTAGTAAGAAATATATTAGAAATGTTAAGAAATAAAAATAAAATAAAGTAGATAGAGAGGTAAATATATGAATAATAATTATATAACTATAACTGAAGTAAATAGATATATAAAAGAAATAATAAATGAAGATTTACTTCTTAGAAAAGTATATTTAAAAGGAGAAATATCTAACTTTAAAGCCCATTCTAGAGGACATTATTACTTTACTCTAAAAGATGAAACATCTAGAATAGCGGCAGTTATGTTTTCTTTTAATAATAAGAACTTAAAATTTACACCATACGATGGTATGAAAGTATTAGTAACTGGAAAGATAGATGTCTATGAAGCGTCGGGAGCATATCAAATATATGTTGAAGATATGGCTCCTGATGGAGTAGGAGCTTTATATGTAGCCTTTGAACAGTTAAAAAAGAAACTTCAAATAGAAGGATTGTTTGATAAAGAAAAGAAGAAAAAAATAAGAAGAGTACCAAATACTATAGGGATAGTAACATCTCCTACTGGGGCTGCTATTAAAGATATATTAACAACAATTAAAAGAAGATTCCCTGTATGTAATACTATTTTATTCCCAGCCTTAGTACAAGGAGAAAACGCGGCTAATGATATAGCAAATAAAATAAAACTAGCTAACGAAGTAAAAGATATATATGGAATAGATACCCTAATAGTAGGCCGTGGCGGTGGTTCATTAGAAGACCTATGGCCATTTAATGAGGAAGTAGTAGCAAGAGCTATCTATGATAGCACACTTCCAGTAATATCTGCTGTTGGCCATGAAATAGATATAACAATATCTGACTATGTAGCAGATTTAAGAGCCCCAACTCCTACAGCAGCAGCAGAACTAGCAGTACCAGATATAAATACAATAATAACTTATTTAAATACTGTAAGTACTAGAAGTAATACAGCCTTAAATAACATAATAAATAATAATTATCAAAGATTAGAAAGCATAAAAAATAGTTATATCTTAACTAGACCTATAACAATGTATGAAATAAAAGAACAAAAATTAGATATCTTAATAGATAACCTAAATAAAAGTATTAATAAACTACTAGAAGATAACAAAATAAAACTATATACTTATAGTAATAGTTATGTACTAAATAATCCTGAAATATTATATAAATATAGTAGTCAAAAACTAGATCATATTATATCCAAATTAGAAGTATTAAATCCACTTAATACTCTAAATAGAGGCTATGCCATTATAAAAAAAGATAATAAAGTATTATCTAGTATAAAAAATATAAATAATGATGATATCATAAAAATATCATTAAAAGACGGTGAAGTATCTAGCAAAGTAATAAAGGTAGGTGAATAAAATGACAAAAGAAAAAGAAGAATTAACATTTGAAGAAAAAATAAAATTACTTGAAGAAATAGTAAAAGAATTAGAAAGTGGAGAAGTACCATTAGATGATGCAATAAACAAATATACAGAAGCCATGAAACTAGCTAAAGAATGTTCCGATAAACTAAATAAAGTATCTGAAAAAGTTAATAAAATTATGACAGAAAATGGAAAATTAGAAGATTTTACAGTAAGTGAATAGTCTTCTTTTTTATTGTTTTTTTAAATTAATTATGATATCATATATACAGAGTATAAAATAAACATAGCAATTATTACGTTTAATTGGAGGTATATATGAAAAAAATATCAGTAAAAACATTTTATTTAATAGCAGTAATATCCATAGGATTAATAGGCTTAGCAGTAGGTTCAACATATGCTATGTTTACTACTAGTGCTGAAATAAATAATCCAATTACTATTAGTTCTAATTTAATTAGTAATGATGATGTTATGGAAACTTTTGAAGTAGAAGTAAAATCCAAAGAATTTATTACCAAAACTATAATAGTTAATAGTGGTAATAATACCAATATTAACTATGGTATGAGGTACTACTGTATATAGTGAAAGGCCGACAAAATGGACAGGAAAAATAGCACTAGCATATCCAAGTGATTATGGCTATGCTGCTGATCTTAGTAAATGTAACAAATAGCTTAGTATTTATTTTTATAATAATAGTACATGTATATCAAATAACCGGGTACATTCAATTATTGGCAATAACACAAGCAACTATGGCTGGTTATTAACTTCTAATTCCGATACACCAGATGCTGCGTGGTTTATTCATCCATTTGGAGGTATTGATAATTATGCTACTTCAATTGCAAATATGGTTATTCCAGTCCTTTATCTAAATGCTGAATTATTTATCAAATCAGGTACAGGAACAAGTTCAAGTCCATATCAATCATCCGTATAATGTTAAATAAATTATCTTATAAAAAATATTGACAAGGTGAATAAAAAGTAATACAATTAAATAGACATTTGCTTAAGTTAAATTCATCTTTAGAGAAACTACATATATAACTGTAGTTTTTCGTCGTTATATGAAGGAGGTATTTATGAAGATTGAAAGAGAAGAATTTGAAAGAGAAAGAAATTATCTATACAAAACAGTAAGCCTAATTAGAAAGAAAATATCTAAATTAGGACAAGAATTATTTGATGATGATTCCAAAGTATTAGAATTTAAAAAACTAATATGGGATACTCATACCGAAATGGATCCTAATGAAATGCGTAGCATGATGGCTGAATCAGATTTACAAGTATCAATAATGCAAAGTAAAGGTAATTATCTTCAGAGATTATTTAGAATTCAAAATAAACCATATTTTGGTTCAATTAGATTTAAAGAAGAAGGCAGTGAAGAAGAAGATAATATCTATATAGGTATTACCCATGTTGAAGATAAACTAGATTATTATGTCCATGACTGGAGAAGTCCAATATGTAGTATGTTCTATGACTATGAAACAGGTCCTGCTTCTTATAAAGCACCATCAGGTATAATAAAAGGAAATATAATTAAGAAAAGACAATATATAATAGAAGATGCCGAGTTAAAACATATCTTTGATAATGATTTAAATATTAGTGATAGCCTATTACAAGAAGTATTAGCAGAAGAATCTTCAGATAAAATGAAGAATATCGTTAATACTATTCAAGAAGAACAAAACAAAGTAATAAGAAATACTGAAGATAAAAATCTAATTGTTGAAGGAATAGCAGGTTCAGGAAAAACAAGTGTAGCCTTACATAGAATAGCTTTTCTACTATATAGAATACCTAATTTAACCTCAAGTAATGTAGTAGTATTTACTCCTAATAAAGTATTTTCAGAGTATATATCAAATGTTCTACCAGAGTTAGGAGAAGATAATACCTATGATATGACCTTCTATGATTTATTATGTCAAAATATAAATGAATATAAAGATATAGAAAACTTTACAGACTTTATATCTAGATATTATAAAGGTAATGTAGATAACTATGATATGGTTAAATATAAACAATCAGACGAAATAATAAAAGATATTGATAGCTATATAAATAACTTACTAAGTACCATTAAATTTAATAATAAACTAGAATATGATAATTTTATTGAAATAGATACTGAAGAATTAAATAATATGTTAAATTATAAATATAATAGATTTCCTTTATTCGAAAGAATAAAAGAAATCTCTAAGAGAATAGCAAGTAATAATTATGAAGGTAGTACTAAGAATGCTAGTTCTATAGAAAAAAAATTAAAAGAATTACTAAATATAAAATTAGATTTAAAAGATATATTTAATAACTTCTATCAAAGCGAATATTCTAAATATAAAGATAAAGTAAATGATAAATATTTATATTATGAAGACGCATGTATCTTCTTATATATAAAGAGTTTATTAGTAGGATTTAACACTAATCATGTTATTAAAGAAATAGTAATAGATGAAGCTCAAGACTATAATAAACTTCAATATCTAATTATAAAGAAAACATTTAAAACAAGTAATTATACCATCTTAGGAGATACAAATCAAACAATTAATCCATATTACAAATATGATTCACTAGAAGAATTAACTAGTATCTTTGAATCATCTAAGTATATAACTCTTACTAAAACATATCGTTCTACTGGTAAAATAATCGATTATACCAATAAAATATTAGGTTTAAATCATGTTACTGCTATTAGAAATGATAAGGCTAGTGATATAATATTTAGAAATAATATTACCAAGAATGACTTCTTAACAGACATAAATAATTTAAAAACTATTTCTAAAAGTATAGCAATAATTACTAAAAATGATAAAGAAGCTGAAAAAGTATATAACATGTTAAAAGATGATCTAGATATAATGCTAATAGATGGTTTCGGCCATATAAAAAGAGACTTAGTAGTAGTCCCTTCTTATGTAGCCAAAGGACTAGAATTTGATTCCGTAATTATCTATACTGATGAGGATAATAAATACCAAGAAAAAGACAAATATTTGTTCTATGTAGCATGTACTAGAGCCCAACATAATCTAATAATTTATAATAATTCCAAGTGATTCTTAAAATACCTTTAGCCCTTATTTTATAAGGGTTTATAAATTTGTGTTTGACAAAGAATTCCATTTGTGTTAAGATAATAAGCGTCCGCTAAAAAAATGAGGTGTAGAAGTGAAAAAGCATAAAATGGAAATTGCAGCACTGACTCTATTACTTGGAGTTCTATGTTATGCATTTTACGATAGCAATATTAAGGGGAGCGAACAAGAAGTTGTTTTAAGTAACGAATTGCTCTCTATGAGAGAAATAAAAAGTAAAGAAGACATAACCATGGAAATGTTATCTTTACCCACTGAAGAGTTATTAAAACAGCAAGATGAAAAAGTAAAAAAAGAAAGTGATACAAAAACAACAGAAGAAGTACAAGTTGAAACTTATGAAGAAGTAACAAGTGAAAAGGAAGTATATAGTATTAATCTAGCGGCAAATAGTGAAAATGAAGTTCCTTATAACGAAATTATTTCTAATCAAGTAGTAAACTATGCTTTAAAGTTTGTTGGAGGTCCTTATGTATATGGAGGTAACTCTCTAACTAATGGTACCGACTGTTCAGGATTTACAAAATTAGTATTTGCTAACTATGGTGTATATCTGCCAAGATCAGCACCAGAGCAAGCCTATGCTGGAGTACACGTTGATTTAAATGACATCAAACCAGGAGATATTATCGTATCAGGTTATGATGGAATAGTATGCCATGCAGCTCTATATATTGGCGATGGAAAACTAGTTCACGCCTTAAATTCTAATGTTGGAATAGTAGTAACTAGCATGTATATAATGCCTATCATTGATGTCAGAAGAGTAGCCTAATTTGACAAGTATAGTAAAATCTGCTATAATATAACTCGTCTTTTTCAAAAAGGCGGAAAGAAGTGAATAAAATGAAACCAAGCGCGCTCATTAGAGTAGGAATGGCTTCAATGTTAACTTTAGGATTTGCATCAAGTTTATTTTACTATAATGAAATTAACAAAAAGAATGAAATAGTAATGACGGAAGAATTATATAATCCGTCAGTATATAAAGAAGAAGTAGTAGAATTAAATCTTTCAAACGAGGAAGAACCTACTACTGAAGTAGTACCTGAAAGAATCGAAGTATATGATAATTTAACTATCGAAGAATTAACAGATAAGTTAAATAGAACATTATCATCAGATTTATCAGGTAAAGGAGAATCATTTGCTAAGTATTCAATAGATTTAGGGGTAGACCCATATCTAGCAGTGGCAATAGCTATGCATGAAACAGGATGTACTTGGAATTGTTCTTATTTAGCAAAGACATGTAATAATGTTGGTGGTCAAAAAGGATCTGGTTGTGGTGAATACCAAGCTTTTGAAACATTAGAAGATGGTATTTACGGTTTTATCTTAAATATCAAGAATAAATATGTTGATTATGGATTAATGACTGCTGATGAGATGAATCCTAAATATGCCGAAGATCCAACATGGTCTTCAAAAGTAAATAATTATATTGAGAAAATTAAAAATAACTAGGAAGATTTCTTCCTAGTTATTAATTTTTACAGTTTAAGAAGATACTAGATTATCTTCTTTTACTTTATTTTATCTAAGTTAGAAAGTCTACACCCTAAATATAATATCTTATTATTGTTTACTTATAGACTAAGAATTAGGCTATAAGTAATATGAAATGACCCAGGCATTTCATATAAAAATAAACTAATATCTATAATTCTACTTTAATTTTATAAGTAAATATGATATTATATATATGGTGATAAAAATGCATAGAGAACTAATAACAATAGGACCAATAACAATATATTGGTATTCATTAATAATAATAACCGCTATTGTAATAGGAATATATTTCTCATCAAAAAAAGCAGAAAAGAATGGACTAGGAAAAGATTTCTTATTAGATTTAATATTTTATCTAATACCAGTAGGAGTACTAGGAGCAAGAATATATTATGTAATATTTAACTATTCAGTATTTAAAGGAGACTACTTAAGTATCTTTAAAATATGGGAAGGAGGGTTAGCCATCTATGGAGCAGTAATATCTTCAATAATATTTATAATATATTATTGTAAAAAGAAAAACAAAGATATCTATCTAACCCTAGATACCTTAGTACCATATCTAATATTAGGTCAAGCCATGGGTAGATGGGGTAATTTTATCAATAAAGAAGCCCATGGAGCCATAACAACCTATGAACACTTAAAAAACTTACATATCCCTAATTTTATTATTGAAGGAATGAAAATAAATGGCTTCTACTACATACCAACATTCTTATATGAATCAGTATGGTGTATAATAGGTTTTATAATATTATTAATAGTAAGAAAGAAAGATAACTTTAAACATACCGGCCTATTATTATATATATATTTTATCTGGTATGGAATAGGTAGATTAATAATAGAGGGCTTAAGAACAGATAGCCTATATTTAGGAGTATTTAGAATAAGTCAAATAGTATCAATAATATTAATATTAATAGGAATAATAGGAATAATATATAGGAGGATTAAATGGAAGAACATAAAGTAGTAATATTAGGCTCAGGAATAGCAGGTATGACTGCGGGTATTTATTTAAAAAGAGGAGGTCTAGATGTCCTAGTAGTTGAAGATAATATCCCAGGAGGAGTATTAAACGAAATACCAAGTATTGAAAACTATCCCGGCTATGAAGAAATATCTGGTCCTGATTTAGCCATGAATATATATAATCAATTAACTAAACTAGGAGTAAAAATATTAAATAAAAAAATAACAAGTATCGATTTAAATAATAAAATAATAAATAACAATATCAAATACGAATACCTAGTAATAGCAACAGGTAGAAAAAGTAGAATGTTATCTCTAGAACACGAAAAAGAATTACTAGGAAAAGGAATAAGTACATGTGCCCTATGTGATGGTTTCTTCTATAAAGATAAAAAAGTAGCTGTAGTAGGAGGAGGATCTTCTTCCCTTACCGAAGCATTATATCTATCAAAAATATGTAAAGAAGTAATAATAATCCATCGTAGAGATAAATTAACCGCTGATAAATATTTAATAGATAAAGTAAATAGTACTAAAAATATCAAAGTATTATATAATAGTAATATAACTAAGTATAATCAAAATAACAATAAATTAACCTCAGTAACAATAAATAATAAAGATAACTTAGAAGTAGAAGGAGTATTCTTAGCCATAGGTAGTACTCCTAATAGTGAAATATTTAATGTAAATAAAGATAATAACTATATAATAGTAGACTCTAATTACATGACTAATATAGATAAAGTATATGCAATAGGAGATGTAATAAAAAAAGATTATTACCAGCTAAGTACAGCCGCTAGTGATGCCGTAGTAGTAGCTTCAAATATAATAAAAAGAGAAAATAAAAACTCATAAAACATTTACAAATAGATAAAATTATGATATCATTAAATTGTAATAATTGAAGGAGGAAAAAAATATGAATATTGGAACAATAATTATTATCATAGTAGTAGGAGTTTTACTTATTCTAGTATTTTATGCTATTGGCGTATACAATAACTTAATAAATGCTAGAAATAAAGCAAAAGATCAATTCTCTCAAATAGATGTACAATTAAAGAGAAGAAGTGATATGATTCCTAATTTAGTAGAAACAGTAAAAGGATATGCTAAACATGAAGAAAAAACACTAAAAGAAGTAGTTGAAGCAAGAAATAAAATGGCTACTGCTAGTGGCATTAATGAAGAAGTAGAAGCATCTAATGCCGTAACAAGTGCATTAAACAAATTATTTGCTTTGTCTGAAGCCTATCCCGAATTAAAGGCTAATGAAAACTTTATGTCATTACAAGCTGACTTAAAAGAAACAGAAGACAAAATCAGTTATGCTAGAGGATTTTATAATGATACAGTTCTAACTTATAACAATTTAAGAGAACAATTTCCATCAAGTATAATAGCTTCTATGTTTAAATTTGAAAAATTAGAGTTCTTTAATGCTGATGAAAAAGATAGAGAAAATCCACAAGTGAAATTTTAGGACTTATTAAATATAAGTCCTTTTTTGATAGGAGTTGACAAAAATGAAAAAAATAATATTTACTTTAGTACTATTCTTAGTACCTAGTATAATCTTAGCTAATGAAATATCCAATATAGATATAAATATCTATGTTGACAATAATGGTACTGCGCATGTAACAGAAGAGTGGACCACTAATTTAATTCAAGGTACTGAAGGATATAAACCATATTACAATTTAGGAGAAAGTAAAATAAGTAACTTTAAAGTAAGCATTAATGGGAAGGAATATACTTATAAATCTGATTATGATATTAATGCTTCATTTAATGAAAAAAAATATAAGAATGGCTTTCACTATATAGACAATGGTGTAGAATTATGCTTTGGTATAACAAACTATGGCAAGAATACTTATACCTTAAGTTATGACATTAGTAACTTTGTAGTAAATACCAGTGATGGCTATCAAATGATTTACTGGACATTATTTCCTTATGACTATAATCCATCACCCGAAAGAGTATATATAAAAATATATAGTGATTTCAAATATGCTGATACATTAGATGTATGGGGTTATGGCAAATATGGAGCTCCAACCTATGTATATGATGGATATATTGAAATGGATTCAGAATCCACAGTTTATAGTAGTGAATATATGACTATATTAGTAAAATTTCCCAAAAATACATTTACTTTAAATACTACAGTAGATAAAACATTTGATGAATATTTGAATATGGCTAATGAAGGATCTACTGCTTATAAGGTACAAAAGAAAAGTTTCTTTCGAGAATTATTAAATTATATACCAGTTTTAATTAGTGCTTCTATTCCCTTTGCTATAGTGTTTATTGCTATAAGAAGTTCCATAGTAAATGGTTATGGTTATAAGAATAATAAAGTGATTAATAAAAAAGAAACACTATTATTTAGAGATATTCCATGTAATAAAGATATCTATTATGCTAATACATTAACAAAATTAAATAATGAAATATTTACTGGCTATAAAGAGACTAATATATTTGGAGCTATAATTTTAAAATGGGTTAAAGAAAATAAAGTTAAATTTATTAATCAAACTAAAGGAGTTTTTAATAAGGAAACTAGTAGTATTGATTTAACTCTTAATCCTACATTTGATAATGTTTTGGAAAAAGAATTGTTTGATATTATGTATGAAGCTAGTGGAGATGGTATATTAGAAACTAAGGAATTAGAAAAATGGAATAATAAACACTATACTAAGTTTTTTAATTTATTTGAAAGGATTAATAAAGTTGAAATAGAAAAATTAAAGCAAGGTAATCATATATATACTAGAGCTAATAAAGAAGAATGTAAGAAAAAGAATATTATGGATGATACTATATATGAAGAAAGTGTTAAATTATATGGACTTAAGAAGTTTTTAGATGAATTTTCTAAAATTGATACTAGAGAAGTATTAGAAGTTCATATATGGGATGAATATTTAATGTTTGCCTATATATTTGGAATAGCGGATAAAGTGGCCAAACAATTAAAAAATCTATATCCTGAAGTATTAACCAATCAAGATAATTATGTTGATTTTGATACACTAATGTATATCAATTATATATCTACTCGTTCAGTTAATGCTGCGACTACTGCTAGGTCAAGAGCAGAATCATATTCTTCTGGTGGTGGAGGCTTCTCTTCTGGCGGTGGAGGAGGCGGTTCCTTCGGAGGAGGAGGCGGTGGCGGTGGCTTCCGTTAATACCTATATTCTTAACAATAAAGAATATCCAATAGAGATAATAAGAAAGAATAATAAAAATACTTATTTAAGAGTAAAAGAGGGTAAGATAATAGTAACAACAAATTATCTTACTTCTTCATTTACAATAAATAAATTAATTAAAGATAATACTTCCTTTATAAATAAAGTCTTATTAAAAGATAATCAAAAAAAAGAAGATACCTCTTTTAAACTATTTGGAATAACTTATGATATCGTATATGGCTTTCCAAATACCGAAATAGAAGATAATAAAATATATACCAAAGATGAAAAAACATTAAACAAATACTTATCTAAGTATATAACCAATATTTATAAGGAAAGATTAGACTATTATTACAATATCTTTGAAGAACAAATCCCCATTCCTAATCTAAAAATAAGAAAAATGACTAGTAGATGGGGAGTATGTAATATAAAGAATCATAATGTTACTTTAAACTTAGAATTATCAAAATATAATATCGAATGTTTAAACTATGTAATAGTACATGAACTATCTCATTTCATCCATCCAAATCATTCTAAAGATTTCTGGCTTTTAGTAGGTAAATATTATCCAAATTATAAAGAAGTAAGAAGGTATTTAAAAAATAATACTTAGTGAGGTAATAAAATAAAATATAATATGAAATTAAATAACGAACCATTTAATTTAATAAAAAATGGTACTAAAACAGTAGAGTTAAGATTAAATGATGAAAAAAGAAAGTTATTTAATATTGGTGATGAAATAGAATTTACTAATATAACTAATGGTGAAAAATTATTCGTAGATATAATAAACCTACACAAATACCCTAGTTTTGAAGAATTATATAAACATTTTGATAAAGTAGAGATGGGTTATAATAAAGACGAACCAGCAGAATCTAAAGATATGGAAGCATATTATTCTAAAGAAGAACAAGATAAATATGGCGTACTAGGAATAGAAATAAGAAAAAAATAAATTATCATATTGTTTGAGATAGAAATATATGATAAAATACTTATGACGGAGGTAAATATGATAATAACATCTCTAACTAATAGTAGAATAAAAGAAATATGTAAATTAAAAGAAAAGAAATACCGTAATATGACAAATACCTTTTTAATTGAAGGAATAAACCTAGTCACCGAAGCTGGTAAAAGAAATCTATTAAAAGAAATCTTTGTTTTAGAAGAAAAAACAATAAATATAGATATACCTACCACTTATGTAACAAAAGAAGTAATGAAGAAAATATCAAGTACTGATAGTATTCCAAATGTAGTAGGAGTCTCTCTAAAAAAAGAAGAATCATTACTAGGAGATCGTCTTCTTTTATTAGATAATCTTCAAGATCCAGGTAATCTAGGTACCATAATAAGATCTTCAAAAGCCTTCAATATTGATACCATAGTAATAAGTCCTACTACTGTAGATATGTATAATCCTAAAGTACTTAGAGCTACCGAAGGTATGATCTTCCATATCAATATAATAGTAAGAGATTTACCAAGCCTTATTACCGAACTAAAAAAAGATAATTATAAAATATATGGTACTAAAGTAGATGGAGGAATAAATGTTAAAGATATCTCTCTAAAAAGAAAATATGCCTTAGTAATAGGAAATGAAGGTAATGGCGTGTCTGAAGAAGTAAATAACTTATGTGATGAATACCTATATATAAAAATGAATAAAGAAGTAGAGAGCTTAAATGCTGGAGTAGCAACTTCTATACTTCTATATGAAATGGATGATAAATATGACATTAATTAAAATAGGAAAAATAGTAAATACTCATGGAATAAAAGGAGAACTTAGATTATTATCTAAATTTCCTTATAAAGATAAAGTGTTTATAAATAATATTACAATATATATCGATAAGAAAGATAAAGAAATAATAAATACTTATCGTAGGCATAAAAACTTTGATATGATAACATTAAAAGGCTATAATAACATTAATGAAGTATTAAAATATAAAGGAAAGAATGTTTATGTAAATGATAGTGATATAAAATTAGATAATAATAAATATCTAGATGAAGAATTAATAGGACTAAATGTTATCTATGAAGATAATAATAAAGGTACTATTGCAGATATAGAAAGATATGATAAGACAGTATTATTTAATATCAAGAATAATGATAAAGAATATTTAATACCATATAATGATAATATAATAGATAAAATAGATATTAATAATAAAAGAATATATATTAAAGATATCAAAGGTTTATTTGATTAAAAATAAATAAATACCTTGCATAACAATATAGTTAATGCTATAATTATATTGTTATTACTGCCCTGTAGCCAAGCGGTAAGGCATCAGACTCTGACTCTGACATGCGTTAGTTCGAATCTAACCAGGGCAACCAAATAAAAAAAATAGCCCTATTAAGGGCTTTATTTTAGATATGATTAGCGATTGCAGGAATTGCATCTATTTTGTGAACAACCATTACCCCAAAATAGAACAAAGAAGATAAGTAATATTACTATAATTATCCAGTAAGCTCCTGCGGAATAACCATATCCATAACTTGGATATCCATAACCATACATAGTAGTCACCAGTCCTTTCAATATATTATACTAAACTAAGTGATAAATGAATATAATGGATACCTAAATAAATAAAAAGTAGAGGTGAAAAACATGACAAATAAAGATTTAGCAGATTTAATATTTCCTAATTTAGAGCACGATGTAGATTATTATGAGAGTTTATATCCAGAAAGAGAATTAAAAGAAGGAGAAAAAGTAACAAGATTTGCTCCTAGTCCAACAGGGTATATGCATATTGGAGGATTTTATCAAGCACTTACTGATTATGTACTTGCTAAAAACTCTGGCGGAATATTCTATCTTAGAAATGAAGATACCGACAAATTAAGAGAGGTAGATTCAGCAGTAGAATTAATAATGTCTACTTTAAGAGAATATGGAATAGTACCTGATGAATATGAATATAAAGGTGAAATAGTAGGTAATTATGGTCCTTATATTCAAAGCGAAAGAAAAGATATATATCATGCTTATATTAAGAAATTAATTGAAATAGGAAGAGCATATCCATGTTTTTGTACTAGAGAAGAACTAGATGAATTAAGAAAAAATCAAGAAGAAAAGAAAATGCGAACTGGATATTATGGAAGATATGCTAGATGTAGAAATATTAGTGTAGATACCGCTATTGAAAGAATTAAGAATGGTGAACCTTATGTTATAAGATTTAAATCTGAAGGAGATTTTAATAATAAGATTATTTTTGAAGATTTAACTAAAGGTAAACTTAGTTTGAGTGAAAATGATACTGATGATGTAATAATGAAAAGTGATAGTATGCTTCCTACTTATCATTTTGCTCATGTAGTAGATGACCATTTAATGCATACTACTCATGTCGTAAGAGGAGAAGAGTGGTTACCTAGTGTTACTAAACATATTGAGATGTTTAAAGCATTAGGATTAAAACCTCCTAAATATATTCATACACCACTTATTATGAAACAAGATGGTGATATCAAGAGAAAGATAAGTAAGAGAAAAGATCCAGAAGCAAGTATGAGTTTCTATAAAGAAAAAGGATATCCTACAATAGCGGTAATAGAATCATTAATGACAATTATTAATTCTAATTATGAAGAGTGGCATAATGCTAATCCAGATAAGACTTTCTTAGATTTTACTTTCTCACCTAAAAAGATGTCTCCATCAGGAGCTCTATATGACTTAGAAAAATTAAATAATATATCTAAAAATTATATCAGTAGAATGACTAAAGATGAAGTATATAATTATTTATCTAAATGGTCTAAAGAGTATGATCAAGATTTTTATGAATTAATAACTAAGTATGAAGAATATACAAAAAATATATTAAATATAGAGAGAGAACAAAAGAAACCAAGAAAAGATTATGCTAGTTTTAGTGAGATAAAGAGTCAAATATTCTATATGTATGATGAATTATATAATCCTATTTCTTATGAATGGGGTAATATTACTGATAAAGAAGAAATAATTAGAATACTAAATACTTATATTGATAACTATTTTGATGTATCAGATAAAGAAATATGGTTTAATAATATTAAAGAACTTACTGATAGTTTAGGATACTGTAGTAATATGAAAGAATATAAAAATAATCCAGATAATTATAAAGGATCAGTTGCCGATATTTCTACTGTCCTTAGAGTTGCTTTAACTAGTAAGAGTATGACTCCTGACTTATATGAAATTATGAGATTACTAGGTAAAGATAGAATAATAAATAGAATTAATAGTCTTGAAGAAGAACTTTAATGTTCTTTTTCTTTTATCTTTTCGAGCCTGTAGTCTCTCAAAGTGTAAGAAAGTCTAAGGTCTTTCTTACAAAAAAAATTAATATTTTTCTATAGCTGTTATTTTTAACGCAAAAAGTTATTTTGTTTGAACAAAATAACTTTACAAATAAGATACTTAGTTGTATAATGTATATAGAGGTGATTAATATGCTTACTAGAGAGAGTTATTTATCAAAAATAAGAGGTTTTTATAATTCCGATTTAGTAAAAATTCTTGTCGGTATAAGAAGATGTGGAAAGTCAGTAATTCTTCAGCAAATAATTAAGGAATTAAAAGATGATGGCGTTGAAGAAGATCATATTATAGATGTTAATTTTGAATTTATTGAATATGAAGAGTTAAAAGACTATAAGAAACTTAATACATATATTAAAGATAAAATTAAAGATAAAAAAATATATTATATATTTTTGGATGAAGTTCAAAATGTAGATAAGTTTGAATATGTTGTTAATTCATTAAGGGCTTCAGTTAAAAATGTAAGCATTTTTATAACTGGCTCTAATAGTAAAATGTTATCTGATGAGTTGTCTTCTACACATTAGTAGGAAAAATTATTGACAAGTCAACTGGAAAGGTTGTTTCCAAATCCAGAAAATGTACTTATGGAAAAGATGCCTATGACATGGATAATTTTTGGGATTATGCAAAGTGGGGTGGATTACCAAATAGATGTGAGTTTACAAATGACGTAGATATAAAGAATTATCTACATAGTGTATTTGATTCAATTATATTAAGAGATATTGTAAAAAGATTAAATCTTCAAGATGTAACATTATTTGATATGATATTACAATACCTTATCGATACTACTGGTAGAGAACTTTCAGCAGAAAATATCGTGAAATATCTTGAAAGTGAATACAGAAAAGTATCTACAGAAACAATTTATAGTTATATTGATGCTTTATGTAAAGCCCTAATAATCAAAAGAGTTTATCGCTATGATGTACATGGTAGAGGTGTACTTAAAACATTAAATAAATATTATGCTACAGATCTTGGCATAGCCCAAATAAAAAATAATAATCCAAATTTTAAAAATTATGTAGTATTAGAAAATATTGTATATAATGAATTGTTAATAAGAGGATATGATGTTTACATAGGCAAAACTAAAAATGGTGAAATAGATTTTATGGCTATTAAGGATGGAATAACTAATTATATCCAGGTTACTTATTTGTTAAATAGCGATGAAGTAATTGATAGAGAATATGGTGCTTTTGATGTGATAGAAGATAACTATCCTAAATATGTAATTTCTTTAGATAAAAATTATTCAGAAACAAATGGAATAAAGCATATCAATCTAATAGACTTTTTAATGAGTGAAGATTTTTAATCTTCACTTTCTTCACAAAAAATTAATATTTTTCTATATCTATGTTATAATTATATATAGATAGAAAGGATTTAGATAATATGGAAAAAACCAAAGTATATTTTACTAAAGAAATTACTAGTGAATCTTTAGTAAAGATTTATGAAAAATTAGGAATAGAATTAAAAGAAAGAGTAGCAGTAAAATTACATTCTGGTGAAGAAGGTAATCAAAATTACTTAAGACCAGAATTTGTAAAAGATATTATTAATAGAGTAGGAGGTACAGTGGTAGAATGTAATACAGCATATGATGGAGCTAGAAATACTACTGAAAAGCATAAGAAATTAATGACTAGTCATGGCTGGGATAAATATTATAAAGTAGATATTATGGATAGTGAAGATGATATGATACTAGATATTCCTAATGGTAATGTTATAAATAAAGATTATGTAGGTAGTCATTTAGATAATTATGATAGTATGTTAGTATTATCTCACTTTAAAGGCCATCCTATGGGAGGATACGGTGGTGCTCTAAAGCAACTATCAATTGGTGTTGCTTCTTCATCAGGAAAAGCATACATCCATACTGCTGGTAAAACAACAGATGCAAATAAATTATGGGATAATTTACCAGAGCAAGATAAATTTATTGAAGCAATGGCTGATGCAGCATCAGCAGTACATAATAAATTTAAAGGTAATATTGCCTATATAAATGTTATGAAAAATATGAGCGTTGATTGCGACTGCTGTGCTAAGGCTGAAGATCCTTGTATGCAAGATATTGGAGTACTTGCAAGTTTAGATCCAGTAGCCATAGATAAAGCATGTTTAGATTTGGTTTATAATAGTAATGATCCTGGTCGTGATCATTTAGTAGAAAGAATAGAAACTAGACATGGAACACATATCCTAGAAGCCTCAAATAAATTAAATTTTGGAACTACTAATTATGAATTAATAAATATCGATGAATAAACTATTGATAAAACAAAATAAATATGATAAAATAATAATGTCTTAAAAAAAGACATTATAACTATGGCCTGTTGGTGAAGTGGCTTAACACATTGCCCTCTCAAGGCAACATTCATGGATTCGAATTCCATACAGGTCACCAATTGTTTACTAAGGACTTAATAAGTCTTTTTTTTCTTGCTTTTTTTTAATAACTAATATATAATATTCGAAGAAAGGACGACAAATATTAAATGGAATGTATTTATTTTGATAAAAATAGTATTGTATGGGAATTTCCTAGAGAAATACAAGATAGTCTTTTTTTTACTGGTAATAATGAAATGTTTAATATATATCATAAAAGATTAAAAAATATATATGAAATAGTTATTAATAGTGTTAATAAAGATAATGTTAAACTTTTATATAATGGAATGCCTTTTGTAGAAATAAAAAAGCAATATACAAAAGGAATAATTTTTAATAATTTGTTTATTAATACTTTAGCAGAATTTGATGCTATTAATAAAAAAATATATTTATATTCTGGTAGATTATCTGGTAGTTCACTTAATCATGAATTGTTACATTTATTAAGTTCTTATTATGATAAAGAAAAAGATATACTTTATAGCGGATTTGAACAAACTAGTAAAAGCGGTAATATGGGGGAAGCCTTTAATGAGGGGTATACCGAATACCAAAATGGAGAAATATTTCATGTTAATGTTAATGATACTATTTATGTATATGAAATAATTATAATTAAGTTATTAGAACAAGTAATTGGTAAAAGTAGAATGAAAGATTTATATTTTCATGGAGATTTATATAATTTTATTAATGAACTTGCTAAATATACTAATATTAGTAACATTAAAAAGATGATATATAAAAGTGATTATATTTTACGGTATCGTCGTTGTTACTTTAAAAATCATAAAGTAAAAGAATATTTATTAGAAATGAATGCTTTTATACTAGAAATATATACTAATTATTTATTATATTTATATAATAATAATTATATTGATGTTTGTGAGCTTGATTTATTGTATTCTTATTTTATTAATGAACTTAAAAATATATTAGATATTGATTTACCTATTAATAAAGATCTTTTA
>ERZ835980.2131-NODE-2131-length-18960-cov-5.854747_pt1 | contig 18960 bp, 16 predicted proteins | sample MGYA00519943_ERZ835980 | MGnify/ENA primary metagenome ERZ835980 (study PRJEB31850, sample SAMEA3708791) | human gut metagenome | biome: human gut; feature: human-associated habitat; material: faeces | place: China | collected 2014 ... | reverse complement strand
GGACGTTTAGACGCAAGAAGGACGCTGAAGAGCTTAGTTGCGGATTTGAGGTTTAACTGTTAATAGAACTGTTTCCTATTTATTCTCCCCCTTTATATTGATAACTATAACCGTAGCCGTAACCATAAACAGTACGATGTTCAACGGCATTCAAGACCACAGCCATGTTATTTAATTTTTTATTCTCATACAGATCTTCGATCTCCGGCAGCAGACGACGGTCGACACTTCCTGCACGCACGACGAATAACGTAAGATCCGCAACTCTATTGGCAATAGATGCATCGGCAATAATACCTATAGGCACATTATCCACAATGACATAATCGTACATCGTCTTTAATTCCTCGATCAGCTCGTCCAAACGGTTCTCCAATAAAAGTTCCGCAGGATTAGGTGCAACTGGTCCCGCCAGAATGGCATCCGGTATATCCACGCCGTTTCCTTTTACCAGGATATCCTCCAACCGAATAGAGGCATCTGACAAATAGTTTGTCATGCCATACGGATGTTTGGCAAAATGACGGCTCAAAGTGCGTTTACGGATATCCAAATCCAAAACTACAACTTTTTTCTTTGCTGCCATCAAAGATACAGCTAAATTTCGAAGTATAAAAGTTTTTCCGGCTCCTTCTCTAAAAGAAGTGAAAGTTATTACCTTAACCGGAACTCCTTTTTTAGCCATAAAGGCCATATTCGTTCTCAGAATACGGAAAGCTTCCGCAATAATATCATCCTGTTTATCAAGGAACAAGCGTGGTCCATGAACTGTTTTTTTCTTTTTGGCAAGTTTCTTGTCCAAAGGAATCTCACCCAATAACGGTGCTGTAACCACACCCTCCAAATCCTTGCGACCATGAACACGGGTGTCCAAAAAAAGGATCAGAAGACAAGCGACACCGGGGAGAGCAATTCCGGCCAAAAGTCCTAAAATCAGAATCCGATTACGAACGGGAGCAATAGGACCACTACCCTTATCAGCCTCGTCGATCAAACGGGCATTGTTGTCGGCCATTGCTTGTGTCAAGGCATTCTCTTCACGACGATTCAAGAGGAACATATACAGGGATTCCTTGATCTTCTGCTGACGCTCGATTGAAAGCATCTTTCTCTCTTTCTTAGGAATTGAGCTAAAGCGCACCTGAGCACGGGTTTCACGACTCAAAGCATCACGACGACGCACATTCAGGCTGACAATAAGGTTATCGACTGCACGAACGATATTCTGCTTCATGGCCCGCAAGGAGTTGTTCATCTCTTCCACTACCGGGTTCTTGTCACTACTGTCATCAATCAGTTTGTCGCGTCGTAGTTTCAGTTCATTATAGGTATTGATCTGGCTTTCCACACTGGCATCACTAAGTCCGGTATTCGCAGGAATCAAATCCGTTTCCTTAGCCAGATCAACCAAATATTCCTTAATGTATTGAGCCAAACGCAACTGTGTTTCCAGCTCCATACCGTCCGCTCCATATTTCTGGGATTCACTCATATACATACCAGCTGTAGAGCTTACATCCATCAACTGGTTACTACTCTTGAAAGTCTCCAGATCGCTCTCTACCACTCCCAGATCTTTCTCAATGATAATCAATCGCTCATTGATGAAGTTTGCGGTATTGATGGCAACCTGATTCTTATCCTCAATGGCTTCTTCATTATAGACATTGATCATTGTATTGAGCAATTCTTCCGCGCGCTCCGGAGAAAAATCACGCAAGGCCAATGTCAGGATAGAAGATTCATCCTCTTCTTGTCTGATTGCAAAATTGCCGCTATAATAAGAAACAACAGACTCCAAAGGATTCTTACGCACCGTTATTTCCTGACCAATCCAGGACTTATTCAAAAAATTGGTAGGAGTCACGGCTATCTTGAAATTTCCAATGGCCGTAGTATCGCGCAACTGCACCTTATAAGTTTTACCAGTATCACCTAAGGTTGTAATCTGAGCCTCTTTTAAGTTCAGCATCGTCAGTTTAAACTGCACTCCACGACTCGGAGACATACCCGGAAAAGATACGGTAACCGGAGCCTTGGTATACAACTCTATATGACGTAAGCCATCCTCAATCAGATAATCAACATCACCATGCATCCGCTGCACCACTTCGCGCATAAGACGTTTGGAACGGAATTGCAGAATTTCATTGGCAACGTTCACCTTATTGATATAATTGTCATAACGGTCGAATCCGGCAGTCGTAGTCTTATTGGAAGGATCCTTGATAATGACCGTCGCCGAACGGAAATAAACAAAAGGCTTTCGCGCATAATACAACCAGGCCGCACTGCCAAAAACCAAGACTGACAACAAAAACCATTTCCATTTTGATGCCAGAAATGAGAAGACATCGATCAGATTCAATCCTGAATCTACTTTTTTATTTGTTTGCATCACTTAAAATTTTAGATTTAACTATTTTAAAAGCAACATCAATAAAGTGGCTACTGCTGTTGTCAAACTTGCAGTAAGACCTACGTATTGCACACTACGATCTTCGGTATCCTTCTTTCTGTACTTCGGTTCAACATAGACAATGTCATTCTGCTGCAAATAATAGCATGGCGAATCAAAGATATCCCTGGAACGCAAATCGTGCATAAAGACCTGACGTTTTCCATCCTTTTCGCGAATCACCGCAACCTTATCAATCTTAGCTTTTGAAGAGAGGTCCCCGGCCTTAGCAATGGCTTCGACCAAAGTGACACGACCATCATCAGCAGTATATACTCCATTGGAACCCACTGCACCCAATACGGTATATTTAAAGTTCAAGAGTTCAACATCAACCAAAGGTTCCTTAATATAGTTTCCTTCAATAATTTTCTTTTTAATCAGGTCGGCAACTTGCAAGGCAGAAAGTCCTTCCACATGCAACTTTCCCAAAATAGGGAAATCAATCATACCGTCGGGACCCACCAAATATCCGCGATCGTTGGTCTTTCCACTTCCTTCAACATTCATATTGCCATTTGAATTGACTCTGACAGAAGCACTACTCGCATTAAACGGTATGGCCAACTCCGGATTCTTGCTGCTGACCTTAATACTCAAACGGTCATCACAATGCAACACGGTTTCATGTCTTTCCGCAATAGGATAAGATTCTCCCATTTCCATGTTCTGGAAATATAAGAAATCTCTTCGCGATGCACACGAAGTCATCAATAATATGGCCAAGCCAATAAACAATTTTCCTTTCATTATATTTATTTATTAAGATTATCCATACATATTTGTGCAGCCTCCTGATTCGGCAAGCATTCCATCACTCCCACAGAAACCAGCGTGCTTATCCGAACTAAAGTTCCGCAAAGAGCATTGTATCTTTCTTTGTCCTGTTTAATAACTGAAGCTCCGGGCAAAAGTTGCAAAAATGCGTCTACTCCGTTTTTCTCGCAGAAAAGGTTCTGAGGACTCTGCCTTAACCTTACAATCCCTTTGACGGGATACTTCACATTCCGATAGCAATGCCGCTTTCCGCTCCAAGGTGAACCATAAATCCATACTTGTTCCTTTTCAATTTTCAGGATGGGATTATCATCGTTTATCAACTCGCAATCCGGAAAATGCGCTCTCCACAGGTCTGCATGGGTACTTTTCCCGGTACCGCTACGCCCCATAAACAAGAAAGCATATCCATCGAGCTGGACCGCTGAGGCATGAAGTGCAACGGCATTTTCAGCAAGAATAACCTGGGAAAAAATAACGCGTACCATGGAAAGCAGAACCCGACTTGCATAAGGGTCTTCCCAATGAAGATAGGCTCTGATGTGGGTATACATTTTATCCCAACAAAGCAAATGTTCCTTTCCTCCAGGAGTCTGACAAAAAGAAACAGAAAAGTGATTGTCATCACTCATCAGACAAATATGTCCCATGTCGTTTTCTGATTCCTCCAAAAGTTTCTGTTCTGATTCCCTCGGAGTCTTCGCACGATCTTCGCAATCTATGATAAAAAGGAAATCGGTGTTTGTGTCTTCAATATAAAAAGGAAGCAGAGGCACCAGTTCTTTCTTTATATCGTAGTCCTCAGGAAGCAACAGACCAAAAAGGAAATCAGCGACTGAAAATTTAAAGATCCTTTTCATTTGAATTGTCCTTTTATCAAATTCCACACGGCCCAGCCTATCTCAGAAGATACATAGGTTCTTGAAAAATTCAGTTGTGCCATATAAGCACGAAGAACTGCAATCTTACTGGATAAACGAGATTTTGTTTTTGCTTGATGAGAGTGATACAGACCAAAGTTGCCCCCCCTAAAAACAAGATTCCGCAACCCCGTGACATCCGAATCGAGATAATCCCGGAACGGCAATAAGGATTGAGGCATTCCTAGAACCGTAACCAAAAACTGATGTAACAGGCCGGTCCATTTTAACAAACCAATGTTTTTCAAGGTGCTCCTTAATTCTTCCGGATTATACTTGCCTTCATAATAAGAATAGGCTCTTGCCAAATCACAAAACTGACGAATTCCGATGCCCCGCCCCATTGCATGCTTTAATATATGAATATTCAGCAACAGGAGATTCATCACCGGAACCGGAACCCATACTGTCGTTTCACTCTCTTCCAATCTAATTTTTTCAAACCCCCAATCATGCTCCATCGCTTTTAATCGTCTTTTAGCAAAAGGAGATGACACATCTATTAATACATCATGATGTTCAATCGTAACTGAATGATACCGGTAAAAATAGCTTGCATCGGCTCTTTTCCGCGGCACGCATCCTTGCTTCTGTATCAGAGATAAGGCCTTGGCTGCCTGTCCCGAATCCGGGAAATACCAATCAATATCTCCACATTCCCGCAACAGGGGATTCCCATACATAACGGCAACCCCCTGTCCTTTTTGTAATACCGGTCTTATATTTAAAGTTTCAAACAACCTTACCAGACGAGTGATACACTGATTCTGCAACCGGTTTTCGCGTTCTATTTGATCAATGTATACAGTCCACTCCATAAGCAGATCAGCATCTTCCGGCCAACATTTTTCCGGAAGATACTGCAATCCCTGGTAAACAAGACCTGCAACCGTTTGTTTTTTTGCCAAAAGCCAAAGTGAACGCCACTGCTCCGGTAAAAGAGGAAACAGCTCTTTCTTTTTCACATCAGTCTCCCACAAGCCGGCATGCAACAATTCTAAAAAAGCAGCCTGAACAATATGATCTTTCTTTACCATGCTACAGTCAATTATCGTTCCTCAAGCAGGTCGTTTATTTTCCACTTATCTATTAACTCACAAACATCTTTCAAAGCTAAATTATATTCCACATCATACTCCTCACATAGCAAACCTGCCAATGTTTCTGGAGTGACATCCAAATCCTGTTCTGTAATTTTACTCCACAAATTAGCACAAGTCGCATTCATGGTATATACTTTGGCCAGGTCTACACAATCTGCATTTACATCGACGATCATGTAATTAGGCCCTAATTTTCGTAGAACAAGATTCTTCCTAAGTTTCATTTATTTTAAGATTTAACAATTTTCTCAAAAATGTTTCCCTGAAAGAATAGCAAAAACTGTCATGCAGATTATTTTCAAATCCAATACAAAATTTCTATTCTCAAGGTAATCCAAATCCATTCGTAAACGAATTTGCATTTTTTCCATTGTATCCGTATAACCATTATATAAGGTCGCCATAGAAAATAATCCAGGACGCATACGGAACAAAAAACGATACTCGGGATTGATTTCCATAATCTGATCTACAAAATATTGCCGCTCAGGTCTGGGTCCAACGATAGACATATCTCCGATAAGCACATTCCACAATTGGGGCAGTTCATCCAGATGATGTCTTCTCAAAAATGCACCGATAGGTGTTAATCTTCTGTCATTCTCGGCACACAACTGAGGAATCCCGTTTTCTTCAGCATCCTCCCGCATCGTTCTAAACTTATACAAAGTAAATAGTTTCCCTTTATACCCCACTCTTTCTTGACGAAAAATCACATTTTTTCCATCTACCACCCTCAGCAATACATAAATTATCAAAAAAGCTGGAAAAAGTAATAATATTCCTAGTGCCGACACGATAACATCAAAATTGCGTTTAATGATACGCGAAGTTGTGGACATACCGTCATGCACTCTTTTTCTAGGTTTTGTCTGAACCATCTCTACAATCTCTAACATTACAAAAAATTCTAATACAACTTCATACTTTCATCAATCATCTTCTCATAAGTAAAGAAACGCTCATAGCGCTCTTTCGCACCTTTACAAAATTTATAGTACCTGTCTGCATTTTCCGTCACAAACAAAATGCCTTGCGCAAGTGCTTCCGCATTTTCAGGTTCAACATTCACACCGGACACAAGATCCTCATTCACCCAAGCCACACCGGAATGAGGAATTTTTGTTGCAACAACAGGTTTACCACATGACATCGCTTCTATCTGAACAATTCCAAATGCCTCCGTTTTCTGTATGGAACTCATACAAAAAACATCACACGCGGCATAATAGGCCGGAAGCTCTTCATCAGAAACGAACCCCAACAGCTTCACCTTCTCCGTCAGATTCTGACTTTCAATCTGATTCTTCAAAGATTCGTATAACGGACCTTTTCTTCCTATCAGAATCACATAATCTGAAGGTAAAAAACGAGCCGCGTCAATCAAATATGTAAAACCTTTGTATTCTATGAGTCTTCCTAAAGAGAAAATAATTTTCTTTCCGGAATAAGTCTGCCGTATTCCCTCCGCAGCTTCTTTTGAAGAAGACATTGGCACCACACCAATAGGCAGACAAAAGGTTTTATGCTGTACATCTTTCAGAAATGGAGACTCCTTTAAATATACCGGACTCGTTCCAACCACAATATCAGCGCGCTTCAACAACCATTTTTGAAATGGTTGATAAAAAAGCAGAAGGAACTTCTGTTTTAAAATATCACTATGCCAGTGTAACACCACCTTTCCTTTGTATCTCGAAAAGAAAAGAGAAAAACAGGCCATAGGGTCCGGGTGATGAATATGGATCACATCATACCTGGAACTTATCCTTTTCAATTTCAAGATCATAGCCGGGGATATCATTGTGGCAGATATTTGAGTCCATGCGTAGCAACAAATGAGATTTGCATACTTGTTTAAGGTTTTATTCTTCAGACTCCTGTCTCTGACTGCGCATAACATATCACAATATACCCCTCGTTGCGATAAACCACTCATCAGGTCATACATTACCTTTTCAACTCCACCCTTTATAGGATAGAACTTACCTAACTGTAAAACTTTTTTCATGTCATTATGCAAAAACCATACTAAAGAGTCTCGCAAAGTTAAATTTTTTCATGGTTGCGAGCAAGCATTTCTTCATAAATTTTCAAATAAAATTTATATTTGCTTTCCTTGCTAAAGTTATTTATAGCATACTCACGACAAGAACCTTGAAAATAAGTTTTTCCCAGTAAAACAATTTTATTTATTTCTTGAGCCAACTGTTTAACATCTCCCTGCTCGACTATGACTCCCGTTTTTTCCGTTATAACTTCCACCTGTTCTATAAGTAATTACAGGCGTTCCACAGGAAATGGCCTCCATATTAACCGTCGGAAAATTATCTTGCCAGGTTGGATTTACAAAGACGTCTGCAGCAGCGTATAACTGTGCCATCTGTGATATGTTCTCAGTGCGTTCGATACCAATCATTTTATCATTTAAAAAACTTTTCTGTTTTTTTGTAACCCCGACCAAGACAATCACTTTATCTTCTGATAAAAGAGAGGATAATTTGCAAAAATCTTTCAATCCTTTTTCTTCACTCCAAATACTGGCAACCCCCAATATGATATGCTTGCCCACCAAACCAAATTGTTTTTTAACACGGTCTGTATCCTCTGAAGGAGCGAAGACATGAGTATCGATTCCGTTGTGCACAACACGGCATTCATAATCTTTCAAAAAGGATTTCTCCATTTCTGACTTTAACCATTTCGAAACAGGAGCAAACAGCAACCGGTTGCGTGGTATAGAAGTAAAAGCCTTCTGTTTATCCAGCCAATTCCGGGCAGAACGGTCATAGAACCAGCTTGCAGGAAATTTCCTTCTTTGCGGACAGTTGCCACACCCCGACTGCCACTTATCACAACCGGCATAATCATAATAATAACAGTGACCGGTGTATAGCCAGCAATCGTGTACTGTCCATACCACAGGAATATTACTTTTGGAAAGAAAATCGAATAGAATTGGATAATTCAGGAAATACCCATGTATGTTGTGGATATGAATCACATCTGGAGCAATTTCACGAATTCTCTGAATAAATCTCTCAGTAGCTTTTTGGGATGCCAAGCCATGACGGTCAAACAGGCGCGTCATAACACCATGCCAAGCTACACTCCATAAATCCCCCACCGGCACTACTTGAGAAGTGGAAATGCGTAAACCATCTCTGCCTTTACTGTAAGCCAAATAGCTCTCCCAACCGTTTTCTTGAACCAAATCTGCAATTTCCTGCATAATACGCCCTGTTGAAGTAGAAGGACGTAAAACTGGATTTATTTGTAACACTCTTTTTTTTCTCATTTCATCTGAATAAACAAGTCCATCCATTTTTTCATAATCACTTCTTCGGAATATTCTGCAATAATTTCTCTTGCGTTTTGAGAGCAATATGCACGCAGAGCATTGTCTTTCATCATGAAGGACAAAGCCTTTGCCAAAGCAACAATATCTCCCTCGGGTACTATCAGGCCATTTTCCTGGTGCCGTATGATATCTTTAGGACCGCATTTAAAAGCAAAAGAGACAACTGGTACTCCACAAGCCATCGCTTCAATCATCACCATAGGAAAGCCCTCATAATTGGAACTCATAACCAATATAGAGCTGCTGACATATTCCTGACCGATATCGGTTGTCGGAGCGTGAATTTCCAAACTGTCTTCCAGGCCATATTCCTTGATTTCATTCAGCAATTTGTCCTTCCATTCACCCTGACCGAATATATCCAGCTTCCAATCTGACAGTTCAGAATCTTCCTTAACAAGTTTCCAGGCCTGAATCAGTTTGTCAAAGCCTTTCTGATAATCCAAACGCCCCACAGCAAGAACCCGTTTCACACTGGGATCGGCATAAACATTCTTCAGGCGCATTGCAGCATTGGGAATCACCTGAATATTGGGCAAATCCCCCCAATATTGCCGGTCTTCCTGAGTCAAGACCACAAAACGGTCGAAACGACGAACCAACCTTTCATCTGTCCGTGTACGCCATTTATCAATCAACCCCAGAATTCCCTGGCGCCCATATTGCAAACGGAAAAATTTGCAATAATGCAGTTCCAAGATTTTTTTACTGCCATCCTTTATGTCTGGAATGAAAGAGGACTCTGAAGGATAAAGGGATACCACAAAATCCGGCTTTTCCTGATACAACAGTCTGGTAAGCCGTTTTTTATGAGCCCGCTTACGCTTTAAATATCCCAGAACCTTAGTCCAGACGGGGCCATTGTTATCATCGGAATAATTAATATCCAAATCTATCATTCGTACCGTATCCGGAAAAGGATAAAACGCAGGTCTTCCTTTCTGATCCGTAGTAACGATCAGTATTTCCCAATCCGTGTGCTGAGACAAATAGGTGACTTTGTTCAGCAATACACGTTCCATCCCACCTGGATTGTATACAGAATGCACGCAATAAACTATCTTCATCATTCTACCTGTTCACTTCTCAAACAAACCTGATTATAATCATCATTCTCCTGCTCGCCAATCATCAAAAACAAGGCATAAAACACGAATATATCTGTGGAAACCTTTAACCAAAAGACGAAATTCAATGAAATCAGGATCAAGAAAATCAAATGTTCCTGCTTAAAGCGATTCATCAGAATCTGTCCCAATTTGATAAAATAACCACAGAAAATTCCTAAGCCAACAACACCAAAATAGAAAATGAATCTCAAATAACCAATATCAGTAGCTTTATAAAAGCCGCCCCATTTCGGTCCAATATAATAGGGATCTGAATAATATGGATTATCCATATAACCATCCCCAATAACCCAGGTTTTAAACGAATCCGGAAGAACAAACATGTTTTTAAGAATTTCATTGGAATGAACATCCCACCTTCCGGTTTCGGCCAAACTGAAAAAGCCTTCAAAAGCAAAACGGAAATTCTCCCTTACTTCTGCATTGGTCTGATAAAGGAATACGGATATACCTAATCCTAAAACAGTTCCACCTGCAAAAATGCTTATAAGTTTTTTTCGTGACGCTTCATCACGCATCCGAAACAGTACCTCATAGACTAAATATGCCAAGCAAACCAATACTCCAATCGTTGTGGTTCTGGAAATCATATTACCGATTGCTCCAATAATAAAAATTGCAGCCACATATGACCATAAAGCCCATTTATTCTTTTCCAGATCTATATGGGTCATCATATAAGCAATCAAAGTCAGAACGGCGGCAAAACGAGTTCCGGCAACGTCCAGACTGGCTCCAATTCCATACAATCGTTTTGTCTCCTTCAGTGTATTCAAATCCACAAAACCCAAACCTGCCACATAACGATTTATCAATTGCTCAAAAGAAGGACTGGAAGAAATGATCATCGCCAAAATACATTGCATCACACATACGGCCACCAAATAATTTCCAACTAATACAACAGATGCTTTGCCATGCAAAGCTCGAATCAAGGAAACTACGGTATAAGCTCCTCCACACCATACCCACATGGAAATGATATAGGTAGCATACATGTAGTCATATGTATTATTATATACTACTGCAGCAAAACCCGCCAATGAAACGCCCAAAGCCCAAAGGCTAAGAGTAGAAAAATCCTTATCGATGGTAGCATCACCCCTACGACTCATTCTCAATCCCAATATAACGAGACCCAGAGCCGCCAACATCATTTTTGTATTTATTCCCGGCAGAAATGTAAATTCTATTGGAAAAAAATACAAGCTGGTTATCACCGTCACTACCAGCATTCCGATCATTTTTCTCATTTATAACCCAAAATTAATTTATAAACAAATTCTTGCATTATCTTATTATATAACCAAACCACCCAATACTGCTTCTTCCAAGCAAACCACTGTAAGATTCTTGTACGAAAACAGACAGACTTATTCTTCCAAATAAATCTGTTGGATTCCTGATACCAATCAGACCATAACCTGTACATCTGAAAATCATCGGAGATCAACAAGGGCAATTTAATGCTTAATTTAAAATATTCCAAGAAAAGATCAAACTTCTCTCCGAACTTTCTTTTGATAAAACCAATCGTTTCATCAACATTATGATTAATGTCAGCCAAATGCTTTTCACTCCATGATGCTGTCATCGCTCCTGAATTGGTCCGGACATAATGATAATAAGCCTGCGGCACATAAGCAACACTCTTTGCGCAAGCCATCAGTTTGATTATCGTCATATCTTCTCCCATAGAATATCCCTCTGGAAAAAGAATACCCTGATCGTCATACAAACTTCTTCGAATAAGCTTATTCCAAACATTATATTTCATTGTCCCGGATAAAACAGCCTCTAAAGCCTCTTTGGGGGTTTTGCAGTTTGGTTGCGGCATATAACGCTCTTTTTCCTGATAAGACAAAAACCAGTCACTCCAAACCAAATCGGCCTGCTGCTGCTCAGCAGCAGCATACAAATCTTTCAACATGTCCGGCTCCGCAAAGTCATCACTGTCCATATGAAAAATATATTTACCTCGTGCAACTGCCAACCCTGTGTTCCGGGCAGCTGGCAACCCTCTATTGGACTCATGTTTCAAAACGACGCAATCAGCTTTTCTATGAGGATATTCCGCCATCAACTTCATTAGAAGATCCATACTCTGATCTGGTGTCGAATCATCTACAAAAATAAATTCAACATCTTCCAGAGTCTGCCGAAAAAGAGAGATCACGCAACGCTCTATAAATTTTTCGACATGATATACCGGAACAATGACACTAACTTTATATGGTTCTCTTTCCATAGACAAAATACCTGATCAAGATTTTAATTCTTTTCCACAAAGGAAGTTGATCCAATTCATTCAGTTTATCATAAAAGAAATCAAAATAAAACTTCTCATCAAAGAAAGGAGATTTACGATAATATTCCCACCATATATCGAAATTCACACAAAAGCCTTTCCAAGGTTTCTGTCCATTATAGTGAATTATTCCATTTGACAATGCCTTTTCTATTTGTATTTGACTCCAATGTGTTATAACAGTTTCTCTTTTTTTCACAAACAACTCATTTAAATAAGTTGTTAAACAGAACTCCGGTTCCAGATATACTATTTTTCCAGAACAAACGATATTCAAAACATCTAAATCCTGAAATTTAAATTTTTTATTAGCAAATTCTATAAACTTCGATGTTAATTTGTCCTCTCTTATCTTTTTAGAGTTTAAAATAATATTTCCAGCATATATAATATTATTAGGATCTGCCTTTTCAAGTTTGGAATAATACAAATTCATATCTGGAATCATGGGAACCATGGCATTAACCCCAGCGACATATGCATTCTCCAAATCCGTATTCATATAGATCTCAAATAAATCAGAACGGAATATTACATCTACATCTGAATAAATAATTTTATCATATTCAGGTATAACTTCGGGAATTAATAAACGGTAATAAGTTGCCACGGTAATCCCTCTAATCTCAAAAGAATTTTCAAATATATCATCAACAGCCCGATACTGTATTCTACAATTTTTATAAAACACTAACAATTTATCCAATTGTTCTTTTTCCAGTTCAATATTAGGTGAATGCAAAATGAAAATATCATAAAAGGTATCTTTCTTTGCATTCATCAACAATGATGACATACAAACGCAGGCTGGAAGTATAAAGTTATTATCAAAAGAAAAAACTATAGGAACTATATTCATAAAAATTATCAGCTTACTTTATATTTATCTTTAGTTATTAATGGAATACTTTTATATTCATTACTTCTTATAAAAAAAACAGCACTATTTATAGCTTTATATTTCAATTTCATAATCTCAAAATCAAATTTCAGAAACGAAACTGACAAAGCAAAGATAAACGTATATAAAATACAAAAAACACTCAACATCTTACCAGACAATGATTTATCAGGCATATAGATATAGCGATGCCAAAAAACCGTTTTAAAAAAGAAATCGGAATAAATGAGTTTCTTTTTTTTGCTTTCTTCCATGATATTTCCACCATCCAAATGGACAAAACCATGTCTATACCATGTTAGAATTCTATATCCATACAGATACATCTTATAAAACATGACCTGATCATCACCCAAAGCATATTTTTGGCTATCCATCCATAACTCTTCCGAGAATTGTATACTCAAGAAAACCTTCTTTGAGCACAAAAAACATGCACCGGCATTTGTCTGTGACCAATAGACTTCTTTACTCGGGTATTTATTATAAGAATAGCCCGAATTTCTCATAACTTTATACCCCCAATAACTGTCGTTCCTTCTGGCTCTCATTCGTCCAGACAACGTCATAAGCATCTCATGAAAAAAAGGTCTCTTGGCATTGGGATAGATGTCCGGTGAAATTACATCTGCATTATTTTCATGCAACAAAGCGAACATTCTTTCAACGGTATTAGATGGAAAACATAAATCATCATCCAAAAAAAGAATATATTCAGAATCAACCTCATCATACGACAGTGCTCGTTGAGATACCATCCCTTTTTTTACATAAATATATTGTTCATACCCAATTGTTTCTTTAGGAATGGAATAACCCTCAGCAATATAAACAAGTATCTGCTTAGGTTTTATTGTCTGGCAATTTAACGAATTCAATAACTTCTGATATTTCTCACCAGCAGTACCTAAAGTTCGAATAACAGCAGAATATTCAAATCGATTTTCCATGTCTCAAATGTCTAAGTAATAACATAAATCTTGATAAAAGTGAGAAATGATGCGTTACCCCCCACATCATTAATTTCAATTTAAAGTTGAGATAAGGACAAGACCATATATATTGATGGCTCTCGGGATGTAAACTTAAGAATTTATCGTAAGTCTGAGTATTCAAGATCCATTCCTGTTTACTTTTTAAGATTCTCCAGCAAAGTGGTTCCTGAAAAATCTCATAAACATTGTTTTTCTTGAAGTAGTTGATTACATCCAAATACATTATTTGCTCATCATGCATTGTTTTTTCTGTCATGTTGTGCACTATCGATTTCTCATTCTGCCAATAATAGTAATAGGCATGAGGAACACGTACAATCTTATTCGCGTGATATAACAATTTTACAGATAAGTTAAAATCTTCGCAATATGAATATCCTTCCATAGAAGACAACTTATTCTGTACATATATAGCTCTTCTCACTAACAAAGTAACCAAAACCGTCCAGCCCGAAGCAATATATTTGTTCAATGCCAAGTTTTTTTCCTCATTCCAATCTGTAGTCTGATAATAAACCGTTTTATCCGCATATACCATCTGAAAATCACATGAAACAATATCTGCCTGATGCTCTATCGCAGCATGATACATGTCAGCAATCATTGAAGGATGAATCCAATCATCACTGTCGCAATGAATCACATACTCACCCGTAGCTGCCGCCAATCCACTATTCCTTGCAGCAGCTAATCCTTAATTTTTTGCATGATTTACAACAAAGCAATTGTTTTTTCTTTCTGGATATTCAGATATCACTTTTTCTAGGATATCAATACTATTATCCGGCGTAGCATCATTGACAAAGATATATTCTATATCCTTAAAAGTCTGCTCAAACAAAGAACGAGCACATTTCTCTATAAATGCTTCTGTTTTATAAACTGGAATTATTATTGAAACTTTAGGCATCTCAAAACTCTATTTTTAAATTTCGCTAATCTATGTCTTAATCTAAACAAAAGAACTCCCTGATATGGATTCACATAATAAATTATTGATTTCTCAATATATCCATAATCTCGCATCCAGGATAAAACCAACTTCCGTTTTTGCTTTAAAGAAAACCTCTTTATATAGATTCTGGCATTCTCATAATACATATTGTCTGCCAGTGTTTCTAATGTATAATAATACATAGAAATACTAGAAACTTGAAAGAATCCTTTTAGTAACTTATCTTGTGTTTCCAACGATCGCTCATGAAAAAATTCACACATATCGAAAGAATCTTCCAACTTCTTAGGATTAATGCTAAAAGAAACACTATTCTCATTTTTTCGATACGCATAAAACCTTAAATCTGGAAGATACATGCAACGAGGTTCTTTTAAAAAAAACAAAGAATAAAAACGCATATCTTCAAGAAAGATTCTATTCGTTTCAAATCGAATATCAGTTAAAAGGGATTTTCGTATTAATGAAAGAAACAAAAAAAACTCTCCGGTCATCACATAGTTCAGAAATTCAGAAGAGGTCAATACGCGATAAGCATATTTCATCTTTTGCTCTGAAGCATGCCGGGAGAATAATTTTTCTCCTTTCATCCCAACTGCAACATACTCTCCACGCACAAGATCCAGATTCTCACTGACTGCTTTCGCGAGCATTTTCTCCAGACAACATGGGTCTATCCAATAATCATCTGCATCTAAAAAGATTACAAAATCTCCTTGAGCAATGTCCAATGCCTTATTTCTGGAATCTGAAACTCCTGTATTCTCTTTATTGACAACCTTTATTCTTGAATCTGACTCACTATATCGATAACAGATCTGTAGCGAAGAATCAATACTGCCATCATTTACCAAAATCAATTCCCAATGAGTGTAAGTTTGGGATTTTACATTTTGTATGCACTCATCCAGAAAAGATTCAGCATTGTATATAGGTACAATAACAGATACTAATGGCTCTTTCATTAAATCATCCATCTCAAATTTCTTTAAATTTACCAGAAATCAAATTTAGAACTAGAACTGTTCATAGTTTGCAATTATGCTATTTAAATTCTTAAAATGTCACTCATTGTAAACTAATTCATGACACAGAGCAAAGTTCTGTGCAATGAATTAGTTTTACAATTATGCATGAATATATGCGCTACAAAATTACACCTTTTTGTTTACAATACAAAAAAATAGCACATTTCATATAAATTAAAAACAAAGGTTTACTGGTCTGACTGATTCTTGCGTTTCAAGAAATCTGTGGGATTCTCGCCGAAATACTCGCGATAACACTTGGCAAAATAGGACGGAGAATTGAATCCCACCTCAAAAGCTACCTCTGAAATGGTCTTTTCCGTAGAGGCCAGCAGTGAAGCGGCTTTCTTCAGACGTGCCATGCGCAACAGCTCGTTAGGCGGATAGCCACAGAGAGATTTGGTCTTGCGATAGAGCTGCACCCGGCTCAGCCCCACCTTTTCGCCCAGTTCCTCTACCGTAAAGTCCGCACGGTGCAGGTTGCGGGCAATCAAGGTGCGCAATTTCTCCACAAAACCCTGATCGAGATCATGTCCCTCCGTCGTGTCAGTCAGCGGCAGAGCCCCCTCTGCAAAGAAGTCTTTCAGGCGTTTGCGGTTTTCAATCAGGTTACTCAGGCGCACCTGCAACAGTTCAGCACTGAACGGTTTGGCTATGTAGGAATCCGCTCCGCACTGATATCCTTTTATTTTCTGTTCGGCCATGTCATAGGCTGTGAGCATCATCACCGGGATATGACAGGTCTGCAACTCCTGTTTCAACCGGCGACAGCACTCCATACCGTCCATCACCGGCATCATCACGTCGCACACCACCGCATCGGGCACATACTTCATAGCCAGCTGTAATCCTTCCTGTCCGTTGGCAGCCTCGAGCACATTATAGTCTTTTTTCAGGAACGAAGAAACATACGCCCGTATATCCTGATCATCATCAATCACCAGCACGGTTTTCTCCTTTCCGGTCACCTCGGCATGAGCGGCCACCAACGAGTGCTGCTCGGCCTGCAGGATAGCCCCCTCCTTAAAGTTGAGCGTATTTCTCGGCAGTGCGTCTAGAGAATGCACTTCGCCCTCCTGTTCAGCCGGAATCTCAATGCAGAATCGGGTGCCCTTACCCGAATCACTATCCACCTGAATCTGTCCGTGATGCAGTTCTACAAAGGCTTTTACCAGGGCCAATCCGATGCCTGAACCTCCGGGATGTACCCCAATCTGATAGAAGCGGTCAAAGATATGCTGCACATGTTCGGCCGACATGCCTACCCCATCGTCGGTCACCGTCAGACGGAACCATCGCTTTCCTTCTTTCTCAAAAAACACCTGCTCCACGGTTACCGTGCCGTTCTCGGGGGTAAACTTAAAGGCATTCGAAAGCAGATTGTAGAGAATACGCTCCAGTTTTTCGGCATCAGCCACCACCTCGGTCTGTCCCTCGGAAGCGAACCGGCACAAGAAATGGATGTGCTTCCGGTAAGACAGCGCCTTGAAAGAGTCGGCCCACTCGGCCATAGCCGTACCCAACTGGAAACGCGACAGGTTGAGCGTCAGTTTGCCGTTTTCATATTTCCGGAAATCCATAATCTGATTGGCCAGACGCAGCAGCACGGTCACATTCTTGTGGATGATATTCACCAGAAAATGTTCCTGCTCATCCAGATTCCGGCTTTTGAGCAACTGCTCCACAGGAGCGGAGATCAAGGTCAGCGGGGTACGGATATCGTGCGACACATTGGTAAAGAAGGCCAGCTTGGCACGTGTGGCCTCTTCTACCTGATGAGACAGTGCGATCAGCTGGTCGCGCTGATCCTCCAGTTTTGTCTTTTGAGCCGAAAGTTCTTCATTCAACCGTTTCTTGGTCCAGAAGGCACGTACCAGAATCACAAGCAGCATTCCGGCCAGAAGCAGAATGAGCAGACAAGCCCACAAGAGTATCCGCTGCGAAGAATAACGCATCAGAAAGGTATCCAGCTGCTGGTCCAGATATTCGATTTTCCGATCCAGGGTTTCAATATGTTTGGTCTGCATCTGCATCACCCGGGCATTCTCACTGTTGACCAATGCCGTGGACAGAATATTTTCTTTCTGATAAGGCTCACCGCGGAGGATGTGCATGGCCAACTGCAACAGGCTGTCGCCGGCCGTAGGATAAATGAAAGAAGCATCGAGCACCCCTTCACGCACCAGATTCACCGCACCGGAAAGGGCATCTACGCCCACAAAGAGAATGTCCTTGTGGCGGTTTCTTTTCTTGGCCGCTTCGTATGCACCCAGCGCCATACGGTCGTTTTGGGCAATCACCATATCAATATGAGGCTGACGCGTCAGGATGGAATCGAAAGCGCGCTCGGCATCTGCCTCCCGCCATCCGGCACTTGCCGTGGCCAGCACCTCGATGCCGGGACTTTTGGCCAGTTCCTCCATCATTCCCTGATGCCGTTCTGTAGCGGGAGTAGAACCGGTGAGTCCCGTGAGCTCTACAATATTTCCCCTTCCACCCAGACGCTGTTGGATATAGTTTCCGATGCCGCGACCGATTTCCCGATTGTCGGCACCTATATAAGCGGTATAACGCGAAGAATGTGTCTTGCGGTCGACCAACACGACCGGCGTTCCGGAGCGATAAGCCTTTTCAATAATCGGTGTCATGCTTTCGGCTTCATTCGGAGCCACAACCAGCAAATCCACTCCCTGTTTCAGCAGAGAGTCAATATCCTGAATCTGCTTGCGGCTATCATCGTTGGCCGACGTGATTTTCACCTCCACTCCGGGAAAGAACAGGGATTCGCGCATAATCTCCCGATTCATCTGCGTGCGCCATTCATCCTGACTGCACTGCGACACGCCGATTACGTATTCGGCTTCAGCAGGCTCACAGGAGGCCAAAGTCAACAGAAATCCGCCACACAAAAGCAGTTTTCCGAAAAATATAGATTTCAAATTCATTTTGGTTTTCCAGTTTGTTTGATGTATTCACTACTGTCCCGTAAAAGTGGATAAATAGTTCTTTGAAATTATTGAAATA